>VNIW01000238.1_pt1 | contig 27595 bp, 28 predicted proteins | sample 7248591 | NCBI WGS metagenome assembly VNIW01 (sample SAMN12251776, study PRJNA551026) | human skin metagenome | isolation source: skin samples from patients infected with Netherton Syndrome | host: Homo sapiens | place: France:Paris | reverse complement strand
ACGATGCTTGTACCTAATTTTGCCCAGTCGTGGTCTTGTCCTGCTTTTACTGTGTTTGCAATTGCTTCTGCTAATTTTTGCATTATAATCTCTCCCTTTATTTATATTTTAGATTTAGAATTTCATTAAATGTGATAATTAACCACCAAAGATTTTAGTGATAGCGTTAATACCATTTTCAGCGATACCAACAATGCTTGTACCTAATTTTGCCCAATCGTGATCTTGACCTGCTTTTACAGTGTTTGCGATTGCTTCTGCTAATTTTTGCATTATAATCTCTCCTTTTAGTAGTTTATTAAAAAATGAGTAATTTGATTAAATTAGAATCCAAATACTTTACCTAATAAGCTGATTCCATTTTCAGCGATACCTACGATGCTTGTACCTAATTTTGCCCAATCTTGGTCTTGTCCTGCTTTTACTGCGTTTGCGATTGCTTCTGCTAATTTAGTCATTATAGTCTCTCCTTTAGTTTATTTTATTTATAATTAAGTTCTTATTTATCGAAAATTAACCACCGAATACTTTAGTTAATGCACTTACACCGTTTTCTACGATATCAACGATGCTTGTACCTAATTTTGTCCAATCATGATCTTGTCCTGCTTTTACTGTGTTTGCGATTGCTTCTGCTAATTTTTGCATTATTATCTCTCCTTTATTATTAAAACGATATTAATAATCTGAATTATGCACCAATAAATTTAGAAATAACTTTTACACCATTGTCAACGATGTCAACAATGCTAGTTCCTAATTTTGTCCAATCTTGGTTGATTCCAGCATCGACTGTGTTTCTAATTGCGTCGAATAATTTTTCCATTACAAACACTCCTTCAGTAAAATGTGATAATGCGTGAGTTAATTAATTTAAAACGATGAATGAACTTGTGTTGTTTGTTTATCTATCGTTTTGTTACTTATACTATAAAGCGGATTTAGCACAATTTGTTTATATTTTCTTAAGTCGGTATTTAAAGGTCTAAACTGTGAAATGAAAACGTTTACACAACAGTTTGGAATTCCTTAGTGTATTGTTTACAATTCAATTGTTAAAAATTCCTTGCATCTTTACAATAAATTAACATTCTAGTATAAAAAGCACTACTATAGTGAAAAATATAAACATTTTTTATAAGAGAACTATTGCTAAAACTCCACCATTTAGATATAATAATTCTTGTGTTAAAAAATGTCCTGGTAGCTCAGCTGGATAGAGCAATGGCCTTCTAAGCCATCGGTCGGGGGTTCGAATCCCTCCCAGGACGCTAATAATATACTTTTAAGACGATGAGGGATACTACAAATGTAGTATCCCTCATTTTTTAGTTAATAAAGATCCTTAACGTAAATCGGATAATTTAATTAGATTGATTACAAAAGATGCGTAGTTTAATTTCGCTATCTTTTAATTACTTAAATATCGCTCTTCTAAAAAGAAAATGCATAACAATCATTAAATCCGCTAAAATTTTCCATTACTTGTGCCTAACTGTATTTAAACAATGCTAAAGTGTCGTAATCTAAAAAAATACCTGCCCTTTTACGGACAGGTATCGTTTTCTAATGCTTATCTGTTCAAATATTTATCATAACTGTATCTATTATTTTATTTTCTCTATTTCTAAAATTTAGTTCAGCCTGTGAGCCGGTATCATTAATAATAAGTTCAGCAAATGTTTCTTCTATATTACTGCGTGATTGTGAGATGCTACCTGGATTAATAACATGTACTCCAGCAATATTCTCATATTTAGCAACATGAGTATGTCCATAAAATGCAAATTGGCAAGATAGAGATTTTGCTTTTTCAGCAAGTTTCATACGCGTACGATTGACATCGTAAAAATGTCCATGTGTGTAAAATGCTTTCATACCCTCTTCTTCAATTATCTCTTCTTCAGGAAATTCAGGATAAAAATCACAATTGCCTTTAACACGATGATATAGACTTAATTCCGTATCATTATATTGAAACTCCGAATCACCTAGATGTAGAAAGGCATCAGCATCTTGATGCTTTTCAAACACGTGATACAAAATCCCTGATTCATTATGATTATCACTAATAATAATCCACTTACTCATTTTGACCACCTTCTAGATACGCTTTCAACAGTTGAATCGCATTTCCTCTGTGACTTATCTCACTTTTCTCTTCGTCAGTAAGTTCTGCCATTGTTCTCTTTTTATCAGGCACAAAGAAGATTGGATCATAACCAAATCCATGAGTCCCTTGTCTTGCATGAGTAATTTCACCAGAAACTGTGCCTTTAAATGTTTTAGTTTCTTCACCTGGTGCACTCATACTAATCACACAAACAAATTGTGCTCGTCGATCAGATTCATTCTCTAAATTAGCCAATAGCTTATCAATATTAGCATCATCACTTTTATCTAGTCCTGCATATCTTGCTGAATAGACACCTGGTTCACCTTTAAGTGCGAACACTTCAAGTCCACTATCATCAGCAATCACACGCTTATTTAACACCTTGGCTGCAGCTTCTGATTTTAATTTAGCATTCTCTTCAAATGTAGTACCTGTTTCCTCAACATCGAAATTTGGTAAAAGTTCAGAAATACCTATGACATTATCTTCTTTGAAAATAACTTTAAAGTCATTAATTTTACCTTTGTTATTCGATGCAATTACAATATCTGACATAACTATACTTACTCCCTTCTCTTACTCACCTACTGTAATTTGTTCAACTTGTACATTCATTTTAAGCCATTCGGCAATAATATTTTTGATATGTGTGGTATCACCAGTCGCAAAGAATCGATGTTTTGGATGTTCTGTATAACTCGCATGTTCATTACTAAACGTTAATAACGCACTTACTTCACGTGCAGTTTCTAATCCTGAAGAAATTACAGTTTTTTCACCATCAAAATAATCATAAATAGGTTTGTATAATAGAGGATAATGCGTACAACCTAAAATTACAGTATCAGCATCACTGTTTCTCCATTGTTTTAATGTCTGATGAATAACAATACTTGTGATAGTTGGGTCATTATATCTCATTTGTTCAACTAACGGTACAAAACCTGGACATGCCACACCATAAACATTGACGTTAGGATTAATCTTTTTAATATGAGTACGATAAGCTTCTGATTTAATTGTACCTTCAGTTCCTAATACTAAAACATTTTGATTTTTAGTCGTCATAATCGCAGTTCGTGCACCTGGTTCAATAACTCCAATAACAGGAATAGGCAACAATGTTTGTAAATGCTCTAATGCAACAGCTGTTGCTGTATTACAAGCAATGACTAACATTTTTATATCAAATTCCATTAATTTTTGAGCAATTTCTGTAGTAAACTGTTTAACTTCATCCCCAGGTCTAGGTCCATAAGGGCATCGTCCAATATCACCAAGATAATATATCGTCTCATTTGGTAATTGTCTCATGATTTCTTTGGCTACCGTTAAACCTCCCACACCTGAGTCGATAACACCTATAGGTTTATTCATATATCTTCATCCTTATTTTTTCAGTTAACCTTTATTTTATCACAATGGACTTATACTGTTTATTATTACGAATCTAGTTTTACTTTCTATTTTGAAAATGATTTCTAAGAAGCATACTAATTTAAAAAGACACTCATATTGATGGGAAATTTTTTTAAAACAAAAAACGACTAAGACTTTAACGTCTTAGTCGTAATATAATCGATATTAATCTACTTTATGGTCAGAACCGAAGAATGATTTAAACATATGGAATGATGTTTCTCTGTTTAAAGCTGCGATAGAAGTTGTCAATGGAATACCTTTAGGACAAGCATTCACACAGTTTTGAGAGTTACCACATTCTTGTAAACCACCAGTGCTCATTAAAGCATCTAAACGTTCATCTTTAGTCATTGAACCAGTTGGATGTAAGTCGAATAAACGCACTTGAGAAATCGCTTGAGCCCCAACGAATTTGTTATTAGGCGTTACATTTGGACATACTTCCAAGCAAACACCACATGTCATACATTTAGATAATTCGTAAGCTGTTTGACGTTTTTTCTCTGGCATACGTGGTCCAGGACCTAAATCGTACGTACCATCAATTGGAATCCAAGCTTTCATTCGTTTTAAGTTGTCGAACATTCTTGAACGGTCAACTTGTAAGTCACGAATAACTGGGAACGTACTCATAGGTTCTAAACGGATAGGTTGTTCTAATTGGTCAACGATTGCTGAACAAGATTGTCTTGCGCGACCATTGATAACCATTGAACAAGCTCCGCATACTTCTTCAAGACAGTTCATATCCCAAGTGACTGGAGTCGTCTTCTCACCTTTAGCATTAACAGGGTTACGTCTAATCTCCATTAAACATGCGATAACATTTAAATTCTCTTTGTAAGGAATTTCAAAAGTTTCTTCATATGGTTTAGATTCGTTATTGTCCTGTCTTTTAATGATTAATTTAACTGTTTTTTGACTAGATTGTTGATTCTGTTCTTTTGTTTGTTGATTACCTTGAGTTTCTGGAGTTTCTTTTACTGATTGTTCAGCCATTATTTTTTACCTCCCTTAGACTTACTAGTGTAATCACGTTTACGTGGTGGAATTAAACTTACATCAACTGGCTCGTAAGTAAATTCTGGTTTTTCAGTTCTACCTCTATAATGAGCCATTGTAGTTTTTAACCATTCATCATCATTACGATCTGGGAATTCAGGTTTGTAGTGTGCACCACGAGATTCATTACGGTTGTAAGCCCCAATAGTAATAACACGTGCTAATACTAGCATATTCCATAATTGACGAGTGAAGAATACGGCTTGGTTACTCCAAGTTTGTGTATCTTCCATATCGATATCTTCATAACGTTTCATCAATTCTTGGATTTTCTTATCTGTTTCTAATAATTTATCATTTTCACGTACAACTGTTACGTTAGCTGTCATAATTTCACCTAACTCACGGTGAAGTTTATAAGCATTTTCAGTACCACGCATATTTAACAGCTTGTCAAAACGTTCTTGTTCTTCTTTAACGCGTTTTTCATAAATACTGTCGTCTAACTCTGAATAAGAAGTTTCGATGTTTTGAACATATTTAACTGCGTTAGGACCTGCAACAGTACCACCATAAATTGCAGATAATAGAGAATTAGCTCCTAAACGGTTACCGCCATGTTGAGAGAAATCACACTCACCAGCAGCGAATAGACCTTTGATATTTGTCATTTGATCATAGTCTACATATAGTCCACCCATTGAGTAGTGTACAGCTGGGAAGATTTTCATTGGTACTTTACGAGGATCATCACCTGTGAATTTTTCATAGATTTCAATGATACCACCTAATTTAACGTCTAATTCATGTGGATCTTTATGAGATAAATCAAGGTATACCATGTTCTCGCCGTTGATACCTAATTTTTGGTTAATACATACATCAAAAATTTCACGCGTTGCGATATCACGAGGTACTAAGTTACCATAATCTGGGTATTTCTCTTCTAAGAAGTACCAAGGTTTACCATCTTTATATGTCCAAATACGTCCACCTTCCCCACGAGCTGATTCACTCATAAGACGTAATTTGTCATCTCCAGGAATAGCTGTTGGATGGATTTGAATAAACTCACCATTAGCATAAATTGCACCTTCTTGATAAACAATTGATGCTGCAGATCCTGTATTAATCATTGAGTTTGTTGTTTTACCGAAGATGATACCAGGACCACCTGTAGCCATGATAACTGCATCTGATCCAAATGATTGAATTTCTGATGTTGTCATATTCTGAGCAACGATACCTCTTGCTGCATCTTCATCATCTTTAACGATACCTAGGAATTCCCAGCCTTCGTATTTAGTTACTAATCCATCTACTTCATAAGAACGAACTTGTTCATCTAAAGCGTATAATAATTGTTGTCCTGTTGTAGCACCGGCAAATGCAGTTCTGTGATATAACGTGCCACCAAAACGTCTGAAGTCTAATAAACCTTCGTTTGTTCTACTAAACATTACGCCCATACGGTCTAATAAGTGTATAATTTTTGGTGCTGCTTCAGCCATCGCTTTTACTGGTGGTTGGTTAGCTAAGAAGTCTCCCCCATATACTGTGTCGTCAAAGTGAATCCACGGAGAATCTCCTTCACCTTTAGTATTAACCGCACCATTAATGCCCCCCTGGGCACAAACAGAGTGCGAACGTTTTACAGGTACTAATGAGAATAAATCTACATGTGCACCTTGTTCTGCCGCTTTAATTGTTGACATCAGACCGGCAAGTCCTCCACCGACAACAATAACTTTTTTCTCTGCCATAGAAATGTCACTCCCCTGATATTAAAAATCTAAGACTTAAGTTGAAATCATCGTTGTTACATAAATGCGATAATAGCTGATACACCGATATAAGAAACCACTAAGAATACAATTAAAGAAATCCAAGTGAATACGCGTTGAGATTTTTTAGATTGTAAAAAGCCCCACGTAACACAGAATGACCATAAACCATTTGCAAAGTGGAATACTACCGCAATGATACAAATGATATAGAAAATTGCCCATAATGGATTTTTTAACGTTTCATGCATCATGTCGTAATCTACTGCTTTACCGAAAAATGCTTTCTGTAAGCGTGTTTGCCATAAGTGCATCGCAATGAAAATGAAAGCTAAAATACCACTTACACGTTGGAAGAAAAACATCCAGTTTCTAAATAAAGAATAATGACCGATGTTTTCTTTTGCAGTAAATGCGATATGTAGTCCAAAAAGTCCATGGTATAGCAATGGAATATAAATAAGTAAAAATTCTACCACAATTAAGAATGGTAATGATTCCATGAAACCAGATGCTTTATTGAAAGCCTCTGCGCCTTGTGTTGCTTGATGGTTTACCAATAAGTGAACAATTAAGAATGCACCAATTGGGATAATACCTAATAACGAATGTAGTCGTCTAAGGTAAAATTCGTTTTTTGATTGAGCCAAAAGGAGTCCCCCCTGTGAAACAAATATTTAAATTTGCTAATTCCCAGAAAATTGTATGCAATATGCCCTGAAATTCCATATAAAAGACTAGCTTACATTTACTTCTTTATTTGGTACTTGTACGTGTAAACACTTTAATTAAATGAGAAATAAATCCACACAAGTATGGCTTAAAAAAGTAAAAGGCTAGTGATTATAAAGAATTCTTTAATAAAGATGTGACGACTCATAGTTGAAGTTACCAACACTTAATTGATAACATTTCTCATTTAGAAAACGCTTCCACACAACCTTAAAAAAATTAGCTTTTGTTAACCATATTGTAACATTTTTTATACTACTTTTGGGCATGAGAATAATTCTCATGCCCATTTTTTTGAAATTTATTTATTTTGTAGTGCTTTTTGTAGGTTTTTAGCAACTTTTTCAGGTAGGCCTGCACCTTTTAAATCATCTAAATTGGCTTCCTTCATTTTCTTAATTGACCCAAAAGTTCTTAAAAGTGTAGTTTTTCTCTTGGCGCCAATACCATCTATATCGTCTAAGACTGATTTAAGTCCTGTTTTTTGTCGAGTTTGTCTATGGAACGTTATCGCAAAACGATGTACCTCATCTTGAATTCTATGGAGTAAGTAAAAGGCTTGGCTGTTTTTCTTCAACGGTACAATTTCAGCACTTGCTCCATAGAGTAATTCAGATGTTTGGTGTTTGTCGTTCTTTTGAAGTCCTGCAACTGGAATGTCTAAGCCTAATTCATTTTCAAGGACATCCATCACACCGTTCATATGACCTTTACCACCATCAACAATAATTAAATCTGGTAAGGGTAAGCCTTCATTTAAGACGCGCGTATAACGCCGACGTACTACTTCTCTCATCGATTTATAATCATCAGGCCCTTCTACGGTTTTAATTTTATATTTACGGTATCCTTTTTTATCTGGTTTACCATCTACAAAGGTCACCATTGCAGAAACAGGATCCACACCTTGAATATTGGAATTATCAAAAGCTTCTATTCTAATAGGAGTTTGAATTCCCATGCGTTCTCCTAACTCTTCTATAGCTTTAATAGTTCTAGATTCATCTCTTGCAATTAACTCGAATTTATTTTCAAGTTGCACTTCAGCATTGTGATTAGCTAAATCAACCATTTCTTTCTTAGCCCCACGAGAAGGTTGAACAATCTTTGTATCTACAACTGAATGAATCATATCTTTATCAAGGTTCTTTGGAACATGAACTTCCTTAGGTAAGATATGTTGATTTAAGCTATAGAATTGTCCTATGAAAGTATAAAACTCTTCTTCCTCTGATTGTTGTATCGGTATCATTGTTGCATCTCGTTTTATCATATTTCCTTGTCTAATGAAGAAAACTTGTACACACATCCACCCCTTAGAAACGTTATATCCAAAGACATCTCTAATTGTATTATCAGTAGACATAATTTTTTGTTTTTTCGTTAAGTTGTGAATATGTTGAATCATATCACGATACTCTTTCGCTTGTTCAAAGTCTAAATCTTCACTAGCTTTTGTCATTCTACTCTCTAAATTATGAATAATCGTTTTATCTTCACCATTTAGAAAATCCGTAATTTCTTTAGTCATTTGTGCATATTTATCTAAATCAACATCATAAACACACGGCCCCATACATTGGCCTATATGGTAGTATAAGCACAGTTTATCAGGCATATTATCACATTTTCTAAAAGGATAAATACGATCTAACAATTTCTTTGTTTCTTGAGCAGAATACGCATTAGGATAAGGACCGAAATATTTTCCAGTTCCTTTTTTCACAGTGCGTGTAACAATCAGTCTTGGATGCTTTTCTTTTGTGATTTTAATAAAAGGATAACTTTTGTCGTCTTTAAGTAAAATATTGTAACGCGGTTGATATTGTTTAATTAAATTTAATTCTAGTAATAAAGATTCAGTCTCACTTGAAGTCACAATGAATTCAAAGTTTCGTATCTCACTAACAAGGCGGGTCGTCTTAGCATCATGTGCACCAGTAAAGTAAGAACGTAGACGATTTCTTAATTTTTTTGCTTTACCTACATAAATCACTTGGTCATTTCTATCTTTCATTAAATAGCAACCAGGTTCTAACGGCACTACATTCAATTTTTCCTTAATTTTCTTTTGATAGTCCTCCAATTTTTTCCTCCTTTCTTTTAATTTTTATAATTACTATTTATAAACAAAATAAAGCTGGAGCATTTACATAATGAAATGCCCCAGTCTTAAGTCATATAATTCTTATAGATGTTTATCTAATACTTCTGCTAAGTTTTCTTTTGGTTGGAAACCTACAACTTTATCAACTGGTTGACCATCTTTAAACACGATTAAAGTTGGAATACTCATTACTTCGTATTTTGCAGCAGTTGATGGGTTTTCATCAACATCTAATTTTAAAATATCAGCTTTACCGTCATAATCTCCGGCTAACTCCTCTAGTACTGGAGCGATCATTTTACAAGGTCCGCACCAAGTAGCCCAGAAGTCTACTAATTTAACGCCAGATTCAATTTTAGTATCGAAATCAGAGTCAGTTACTTTTACGATTGCCATAAATGCCAATCCTCCTTAATTTTTAAATGATGAGCAAATTATAACAGACTTTAATAACAACTGCATTGCTATTGCTCAATTAAAGTATGATTATCTCATTTGCTTCATCACATCATTTTAATAACTAATAATACTGGGTTTATTGTACGTTATTTTCTCAAAAAATCAAATGCAGTGCTTGAATTAATCAATCATTAATCATTTGAGTTCTGCAACCGTTACGCCAAATCCACCTTCACTAGGCATACCACCTCTAAAATTGCTGACACTTTTATGTTTTTTTAAATGCTGTTGAACACCTTTTTGAAGCGCGCCTGTGCCTTTACCATGAATAATGTAAACTTGCTCATAATTACTTAAAACTGCTTGATCTAGATATTGATCTAATTCTATTAATGCTTCTTCATAACGATATCCTCTTAAATCAAGTTCAGTCTTAATCGTTTGTCTATTTTGACGTGTAACCATTTTAGCTGGTTTTTCTTTTTTCTTCTTCGTTTTCTCTAAATCTTCAATAGGTAATTTCATTTTAATGATACCCATTTGCACAACTGCTTCATCTTCACCAACAAGTTCAAGCACCTCACCTTTTTGACCATATGAGAGCACTTTCACTTCATCACCAGCGTTAATTTTATCGTATTTTTTCTTCTGAACACGTTGTTTAATTGATTTCGCTTCATATTGGTCATCTAGTTGTTTTTTCTTATCAATTAATTCATGTTCTTTAACTTCTGCACCTTTGTTGTCACGTAAGTCTCTTAATTCTTTAAGAATTGTATCCGCTTCTTTAGTCGCAGATTTAACACGTTGATTCGCTTTTTCTTTCGCTTCATTCATCAATGATTGTTCATAGTTTTGATATTGTTGATATTGCTTCGCAAGGGCATCGTGAGTTTCTTGAGCTTCACGAACAAGTCGATCTAGTTCAATACGTTGTTCATCTACACGCTTAGAATTTCTTTCTAAAGATTCTATCATTGAGTTAATTTCTTGTTCATCTGTACCAATCATTGTTTTAGCTTTATTAATGATATTGAGGCTAAGTCCCAACTTTTTAGAAATATCGAATGCGTTTGAACGCCCAGGTACGCCCATGAGCAATTTATAGGTTGGGCTTAACGTATCAACATTGAACTCCACACTAGCATTCATGACACCTTCGCGATTATAACTATATGCTTTTAACTCTGGGTAATGTGTTGTTGCCATAACAAGTGATCCTAGGTTGCGAACGTAATCTAGGATACTCATTGCTAACGCTGCACCTTCACTAGGATCAGTCCCTGCGCCCAATTCATCAAATAATATTAAGCTATTTTTATCTGCTTCATGTAAGATTTCAACAATATTCTTCATATGAGATGAGAAAGTTGATAAAGACTGTTCAATTGATTGTTCATCGCCTATATCGCAGTATACATTTTCGAAAATACTTAATTGACTGCCATCAAGCGTTGGTATTAATAAACCAGATTGTGCCATGACAATAATAAGTCCAAGTGTCTTTAAAGTAACAGTCTTACCGCCTGTATTTGGCCCTGTAATAATCACCGTTTCAACATCATCGATAAATTCAATCGTATTTGAAACGACAGTTTCTTTATCTAATAATGGATGAAACGCGTTGGGAAGATAAACCGTTCTCTCTTTCTTAAAAGTAGGTTTCGTCCCCTTAATCGAACGTGCATAACGTGCTTTAGCAATTAAGAAATCAATTTGCCCCATCACTGATTCAGCTATAAGTATGGAATCGGCTTCTACAGCTACTTGACCGGTCAACTCAGTAAGAATACGTTCGCGTTCCACAGCCTCATCGTTACGCAAACGACTGATTTGATTATTCATCTCTACAACTGAACTGGGTTCAATATAAAGAGTTTGTCCAGAGGCTGATTGATCATGCACAATACCATTAAAATCTTGACGATATTCCGCTTTAACTGGAATTACGTTACGGTCATTTCTAACTGTGACAATGGCATCAGATAACTTCTTTTGATTGCTCTGACTTTTAACAATACGATCTAAATTCTGACGTATTCGTTGATTAGTACTAGAAATTTTGCTTCTAATACCTTGTAGTGCATAACTTGCATGGTCATATAAATCATAAGTATCACATTTATCTTTGATTTCTTGAAATAAATCAGTTAGTACCGGAAGCTGACTCATCTTTTCATCTAATATCGGGTACTTTACTTCTTCATCTTCTTCTAAGAGTTGGTTGTAAAACGTCTTAAATTGATTTTGAACTTGAATGAGTCGTTTAATTACATTCAATTCAGTCACATTTAGAACGCCACCTATATTCGCTCTATGAATAAGTGGTGATACTTTAGCTAAACCACTTAAACTTGGTAATCGATGTTTATTGTATATTTGAGAAATTTCATCAGTTTCATTGATTTGAAATTCAACAGTTTCAAATTCAGTTGCTGGTGTCATTGCATCTACTTTTTCACGACCTAAATCACTTATTGTTTCATCCGCAACAAAGGATTTAATCTTGTCGAATTCCAAAACATCTAATGTCTTTTGTCTCATGCAATCCCTCTATTTCTTTAATTTAATATTATTTTCAACGAGTGATTTAAACTCTTCTCGTGATAACGCATTGATCACTCTATCTTTTGATACAAAACCTTTTTGAGCCGTAGCCACACCGTACTTCATAAACTCTAAATGATTCGTATGGTGTGCATCTGTATTAATTGTTAACTTAACGTTAGGATATTTACTTACAGTCTCAGCATTTAAATCTAAACGTTTAGGATTCGCGTTAATTTCTAATATCGTATTTGTTTCTTCAGCTAATTTCATTAATTTTTCTATATTAGGTTTATAACCAGGACGTCGTCCAATGATTCGACCTGTCGGATGCGCAATATGACGCACGTATGGATTTTTACAAGCTACTTCTAAACGTTTCATAATCTCATCTTCAGATTGATTGAAACTTTGATGGATAGCAGCTATCACATAATCAAGTTGTGCTAAGACTTCGTCATCATAATCAAGTGAACCATCTGGTAATATATCCATTTCTGTACCAGAATAAATATCAATTTCATCATATTCTTCATTTAACTTTTTGATTTCTTCATTTTGTCTTAAGAGACGCTCTACCTGTAAACCATTTGCAACTTTCAAACTTTGTGAGTGGTCTGTGATTACCATAAATTGATAACCTTTAGCAATATTTGCTTCTACCATTTCTCTAATTGAAAAAGCACCATCACTATACGTTGTATGCATATGAATATCACCATTAATATCCTCTAAAGAAATGATATCGCTTAAATCTTTATCAAATTCACTGCCATCTTCTCGCATTGCAGGTGCAATCCAATTTACGTCAAAATGGTTATAAATCTCTTCTTCACTTTGAAATTGCAGTAATGTACCATCAGCTTGTTCTATACCGTATTCACTTACTTTTTCGTTACGTTCTTTAGCTAATTGTCGAATACGGATGTTATGGTCTTTAGAACCGGTAAAGTGTTGAAGCGTATGGTAGAAGGCTTTAGGCTCAATTAATCTAAAGTCTACACCTATCGTCTCATCATCATAAGATAACTCTAAAGATACTTTAGTATCCCCCACTGCAACTTCTTTTACTTTGTTAGGAATATCAAGCAATTGTTGTTGAACTTCTAGAGGTTGTTCCGTACTAATAATGAAGTCTAAATCTTTACTCATTTCTTTATAACGTCTAAAACTTCCAGCAGAAGAATAATTATCTACATGTTTAAGCTTTTTAATGAAATCAATAATTTCATTATTCAGACCTCTCATTTGATCAATCGGATAACTGTCTTTTTTGGCTCCTAGTGCTTTAACTGCTTCTAAAATATTCTGTTCAGTCTTCTTTGCGAAGCCACTTAGTTTACTGACTTCACCTTCTTCACAAGCTTTTTGTAAACTTTTTTTATCAATAATATGAAGTTCTTTATAAAGTTTAGCGATTTTCTTACTACCTAGTCCTTGAATTTTTAATAAAGGGACTAATCCTTCAGGTACTTCCTCTTGGAGGGCTTGTAAGGTGCTAGACTCACCTTGATTTCTAAATTCGTTGATAACTTCGCCCACACCTTTACCGATACCCTTGAGCTCGGTAACATCCTCAATTTCATCTAAAGGGCGCTCATCTATTTCCAAACTTTGAGCTGCTTTTCGATAGGCAGATACTTTAAACGTGTTTTCCCCTTTTAACTCCATATATGTTGCTATTTTTTCTAACAATTGAATTACATCTTTTTTAGTCATATACATCTCTCCATAAAAAGAAGACCAGGACACAACATTAAAGTTAGCTCTAGTCCTGACCTTATATAATTAGTTTATAAATTTAAAATAACCTGTGATACGTATGGTAAATTTAAAATTATCCTTTTACATATTAACGATTGTGCTATTTGATTTTGAATTAATGGCTCGGGATATAATGAAATAAAATATAGTCCAATTTGAATCACAATTAAGCTCATTATTAAACCTAGAATAATTCCTATAATTCGACTAACTAATTGATGTTTCTGATACGCTACTATATTATCAAATGTAACAATAATTAGATACAAAATAAGCTTAGCTAGCGTAGCTAAAATAATGAAAGCAACAATATTTTCAAATCGTTGTTGCAATTGATTAAAATGAATTGCATAAGATGTGTCATATGCTACCGTTTTAGGAAATGGTACAAACACAATCAACCTTTGCGCTATAGGCTTATAAAACTGAGATGCAATCCATAATGATACGATTGAAGAAATAAAATGTAGTGTCGACAACCACGTCCCCCTACGGAAACCAATCATCATAAAGTAGAAAATCAATATAATGACAACTAAATCAACAACCATCTAATCTTCACTTTGTTTAAATTGATTGATTTCTTGTTGTAATCGACGATTTTCTTCTTCTAGTAAAACTTTCTCATGCATAATATTTACCGCTGTTAAAATCGATTTACGAGTAGTATCTAAGCCTGCGGATTTTTGACCTAATTCTTGCATTTTCTCATCTACAAGATGTGCAACATAACGAATATGCTCAGGACTGTCATCGCCAATGATTGTGAAATGTTGATCGTTGATCGTAACATTTATTCTATTTTTAAATTCACTCATGTTTAATTGCTCCTGACCTAATATTTAAATGATTTTAACTTTCTATAATTTAAGACTTCAAGATTTTTTTCTTAATCTTGAAAATAAATAGCTATATGATTTAACTTCAATTTTTACTTATCAACACACATTATACATGAGAGTAAAAAATTATGTAAGTAGCTATTATCAAACAATTTAAGACATCATATCATGTTAAATCATTTAATAGTTATATTGTTATATTCATCAATGAGATAGAAAATGAAATTTGATAGAATGTATGAGTACGAAATTAAAAGTGAGGTTACTTATTATGGGAAATGTCGTTCATAAATTAACTCAAAGTGAAATAGATCAATTATTATCACAAATTCAATTTGAAACAACTCAATTGCCACAAGGCATGAGAGCACGAACTAAATACCAAAACACTACAATTAATATATATCATTCAGGAAAGGTCATGTTCCAAGGAAAGAATGCAGAATTAGTAGCTCAACGCATGTTACCTAATCAAGCTATATCTTCATCTTCTCAATCAAAAACATCTACCTCTAAACAGTCGTCAATTCAATATAATAAATATAATTGCATAGGTAGTGATGAAGCAGGTAGCGGTGATTACTTTGGTCCTTTAACCGTCTGTGCAGCATACGTCTCAGAGAAAAATGCACAAGTTTTAAAAACCTTAGGCGTGGATGATTCAAAAAAATTAACAGATGACAAAATTGTTGAACTAGCTGAACAGCTCATTACTTTTATCCCTCACTCACTACTAACTTTAAATAATGTGAAGTATAATGAGCGTCAGAAGATGGGCTGGTCACAAGTAAAAATGAAAGCCGTTTTACATAATGAAGCAATCAAAAATGTTGTTCAAAAAATTGACGTGGATCACTTAGATTATATCGTGATTGACCAATTTGCTAAACGGGAAGTATACCAACATTATGCACTTTCCGAACTACCTTTTCCTAAAAAAACTCAATTTGAAACTAAGGGTGAATCAAAATCACTAGCTATTGCAGCAGCTAGTATTATCTCGCGATATGCTTTCGTAAAACATATGAACCAAATAACACAACAAATTAAAATGGAAGTTCCAAAAGGTGCAAGTAATAAAGTTGATTTATTCGCGGCTAAAATCATTCAAAAATCTGGCTTAAGCCAACTTGATGCTATATCTAAAAAACATTTTAAAAATCGAGATAAAGCACTAGCTTTAATCGAGAAAAAATACACTTAAACATACAAAGACCTATCCTCATTAAAAATTTCATTTTAAGGATAGGTCTATTTTTAGTTAATTATCTTATTGTAGCACCTTGTTGTTGTAAGGCTTCTAAAATTTTGTCGTGTACTGCTGTCACACGTTCGTCTGTAAGAGTATTTTCAGTATCTAAATAATTCAATCTAATAGCTACTGATTTTTTACCTTCTTCTAAGTGTTCACCTTCGTATACATCAAATACTAACGTATCATTTAAAATGTCTTCCCCATTATTATGAATAGTAGATATTAAATCTGAAGCAGGAACTTCATGATTCACTTCTAACGCTATATCTCTTGATACACCTGGGAATCTAGGTATTGGTTCATAATTAATATAACCAACAGACACTCTCATAATAGCGTCATAATTTAATTCAAATACATATGTGCGTTTTAAGTCATTTTCTGCAGCAAGTGTTGGATGTAACTCACCAATAAAACCAATATCTTCTCCATTTAACGAAACTATAGCTGTTCTACCTGGGTGTAAACCTTGGATTTGACCTGCTCTATAATCAAATTTAATATTTAGTTTTTCAGCTACGCGATCAACAACACCCTTAGTTAAATAGAAATCTACTGACTCTTTTTTACTTTGCCAAGCATGATCAACGTATTGTCCCGTTAAAATACCGCTTAAATATTCGACTTCATCTGGTAACTCTCCTTCCCCATTACCGAAGAAGACACGACCAATTTCATACAATTTAACATCCGAGTTTTTACGCGCAACATTGTATGCCACAGCTTCAATAAGATGCGGTAAAAGACTTTGTCTTAACGTAGAATGCGCTTCACTCATTGGCATCAATAATTCGATAGTAGGACGATCTTGTAAAGCAAAGTCCTTAGCGTGATCTTTAGATATTAATGAATAAGTGATAGCTTGATCAAGCCCAGCACCTTCAAGAGTTTCTTTTACAGTACGTGTTTTATATTGACGATCAGTTAGTGCTCCACTTGTTACATCTTCAAATACAGGAAGCGTTGAAGGAATTTCGTCATAACCATATATACGTGCAACCTCTTCAATTAAATCTTCTTTAATTGAAATATCTTTACGACGAGATGGCACATTAACTGTTAATTGTCCATTTTGATTTTGGGTTTCAAACCCGAGTTGTTCAAAGATATTAACGATATCATCGTCACTTAAGTTAAATCCAATTGTTTGGTTTACCTTTTCAGCAGTAATATTGATTGGAGTAACCATTGCTCCTAAATCACCTGCTGCAACTCTATCTTTTAACACTGTACCTGAAGCATATCTTTCTAGTAAATAACAAGCTCTATCAACTGCTTCATCAACAAATTCAGTTGCAATACCTTTTTCAAAACGGCTTGATGATTCACTTCTTAGGTTTAAACGACGAGAAGTATGACGAATAGATACTGGATCAAAGATCGCACCTTCGATAACAACATTGCGTGTTTGATCAGTAACTTCTGAGAAGTCTCCTCCCATAACACCACCTAGAGCTATCGGCTCATTGCCGTTTGTAATAACGATATCTGAATCTAATAAGTCGCGCTCGGCGTTATCTAAAGTCGTCATTTTTTCATTTGAATTTGCTTGTCTTACTTCGATCTTTTGTGAACCAATTTGATTTTGGTCAAACATATGAAGTGGCTGACCATACTCTAATAGAACATAGTTAGAAATATCTACCACATTATTAATAGGGCGAATTCCCGCCTTCATCAAGCGTGCTTGCATCCATACTGGTGATGGCGCAATCGTTACATCATGAACGATTCTTGCACTGTAATAAGGTACTTTATCTTCATTTTGAACTGTAACAGATAATTCATCACTGGCTGATTTATCACTTTCTTGACTTGAAGTTTGAGGTTTTGTCATTTCAGTTTGGTATAAAGCAGCTACTTCATAAGCTGTGCCCACCATACTTAATGCGTCTGCACGGTTAGGAGTTAAGTCGAATTCCATCACCTGATCATTAAGATATAATGCTTCAAGTGCATCTGTACCTGGAGTCACTTCTGTTGGAAATACATAAATACCAGATTCAAACGCTTTAGGCGTAACGTGACTTGAAATACCTATTTCTTGTAAAGAACAAATCATACCTTCTGAACGTTCACCACGTAGCTTCGCACGCTTAATTTTAACGCCACCAGGTAGACGACCTCCAACTTTCGCAACAATGACATGCTGACCTTCATCAACATTTGGAGCACCACATACGATTTGAACCGGCTCATCCTCGCCTAAATCAACTTGACAAATATTCAATTTATCGGCGTCTGGATGTGGTGCTTTTGACACAACATGACCAACCACTAAATTTTTAATATCTTTCGTATAATCGATAATGTCATCAACTTCAATACCTGTGCGTGTAATTCTTTCAGCTAAATCTTGAACAGGTTGATCAACATTGACATAATCTTTTAACCACTCATTTGAAATCAACATTATTGGTCACCTCTATCTTCTACTGCTTTAAATTGATCTAAGAATCTAACATCATTTGTATAGAAATGACGAATATCTTCAATACCATATTTCAACATTGCGATTCGATCTGGCCCCATTCCAAATGCGAATCCTGAATATTCATTAGAATCAAAGCCCGCCATTTCAAGAACGTTTGGATGTACCATTCCAGCGCCTAAAATTTCAATCCAACCTGTATGTTTGCAGACATTGCAACCTTCTCCTTTACATTTGAAACAAGAAACATCAACTTCGACTGATGGTTCTGTAAAAGGGAAATAACTTGGACGTAGACGAATTTCTCGTTCAGCACCGAATAATTTCTTGGCTAATAACTCTAAAGTACCTTTCAAATCACTCATTTTAATATTTTTATCAACGACTAATCCTTCAATTTGTGTAAATTGATGACTATGTGTCGCATCATCCGAGTCACGACGGTACACCTTACCTGGACAAATAATTTTAACTGGACCCTGTCCACCACGTTTCTCCATAGTTCGTGCTTGAACTGGTGACGTGTGCGTACGCATTAATATTTCTTCAGTAATATAGAAACTATCCTGCATATCTCGTGCAGGGTGAGACTTAGGTAAATTTAAAGCTTCAAAATTATAATAATCTTGTTCAACTTCATACCCATCTACAATCTCATAACCTAAACCGAGAAACAAATCCTCAATCTCTTCAACTGTGCGAGTAAGAGGATGCTTTGAACCCATCTCAATATGGCGACTAGGTAATGTCACATCAATCGTTTCCTCAGCGAGCTGTTGGTTTAATTTCTCTTCTTTTAATAACTTTTGTCTTTCATCTAATTCATTCTGAATTGTTTGACGCAATTCATTTACTTTTTGACCATATGCAGGTTTCTCTTCATTAGGTAAATCTTTCATATTTTTCATTAAACCACTTACTGAACCTTTTTTACCTAAATACTTAACCTTTACATCTTGCAATGCACGTTCACTATCTGCTTCATTAATATCAACGAGAGCTTGTTGTTTTAATTCCGCCATCGTATCATTTTGAGTCATGACTGAACTCCTCCTTTTAATGCCACTATTTTATTTTTTGAAAATGAAAACTCAAATACTTCAACATCAAAAAAGCTTTCACCCCATATCGAACTGGGACGAAAGCTTTCCGTGGTACCACCCAAATTTATGCCTAAGCATACACTTGTATATCTATTGATAACGGAATGACAATTCCGACTTAAATTTCTTTAAGTAACCAAAAAGATGAACAAAATCATTTCAAGTTGGAATAACTTTCAGTCACGGTTATTCTCCCTTTTCAACTATCTAAATAATTTACGTCTTTTTATCGGTTGATCATTTAATTGTTTCAGTGATGTTTAAACGCTAATGAATACTTCATTTTTTAATAAATTCATCAACTATTATAGCCGAAATTTGAACAAAGGGTCAACCTTTCAACTGGTAGAGTAATATACTACCTGCAATAGCAACATTTAAACTCTCAGCTTTACCATAAATGGGTATGATAAGATTTTGTGTTGTTTGTTGTAATAATTCTTGGTTCACACCTTCACCTTCGTTGCCTAATAATAAAGCAAATCGTGATTGAGCCTCTATCTCTTTAAAGTTCACTGCATTTTCGAGTGCTGTTCCATACACTGGGCCATCATATTCATTAATGTAAGTTGTTAAATCCTTAATAACAATAGGAATATGGAATATACTACCTTGACTCGCTCTCATTACCTTATCTTGATATGGGTCTGCAGTACCCTTTTCCATTACAATTAAATCTATGCCAGCAGCATCTGCAGTGCGAATTAATGTACCTAAATTACCTGGATCTTGAATTCGATCAATTAATAATACTTGTTGCGCTTCCGTATTATTATATTGTGGCTTTTCAATCACCGCAAAGAAACCTTGAGGTGTTACAGTACCAGATAGAGCTTCAGCCACTTTCATATTAATTTCATATGTTTCATTCGCGTAATCAATTAGGTCCTCATCTGTTCTGTCAGGTTCTATTACAAATAATTGCTTTATTTCAATACCACTTTGATACGCTTCTTCGATAAGGTGTATTCCTTCTATTAAAGCTAGACCTGTCTTATCACGATCACGTTTCTTTTTTAACTTATTTGCATTTTTTATTTTATTATTTTGAGCAGACGTAATTTGTTCCATGATCATTTCTCCAACTCTTAAGTTAATGTATTCATATTGTAATCTAATATCAATTGATTTCAAAGTCCACTATAATTTTTAAATTTAATTACTACTATAAAAAAGAAGCAAGCGAAGGTTTGAAATTGACATAATTTGTTTCAATTATGTTTAGACAACAAACTCTCGATTTGCTTTAGTTTGTATCGAAATCAAGTGTTTTTAATTTCAATTAATCACACTTACTTCTTTTAATTACAGTACACATTATTTAAAGTATTGGTATCCAATATCATATTTCTTAACTACGTTTTCAAGAATTGGGCTTGATGCATCTGCTGATTGGTGACGAACATTTTTATGTGCTTTTTTAAACACATCTGATTGTAACCAATCAATAAAAGCTTGTTCAGATTCCCATATTGTTAAAATTTTTACTTCATCATAATCTGGTTGTTCTTTAGTATTTGTTACAAACATCCCTTTAAAGCCTTCAAGTGTTTCAATACCATGTCTTGTGTAGAACCTTTCTATTATATCTTGAGCTGTTCCTTTATCTAATTTTAATTTATTTTCAGCCATAAATTTCATGATGTTTTCCTCTTTTCTGTTAATTTATTTTGACTAGCTTCGCCACGACAACAATTCTTCCTGATGTTTGGTTAAAAGCGTCCTCGCAAGTAGACAAAGTAACTATCTTGTCTTGATTACTAATTTGAACTTTTGTTTGTATCTCCGATTTTTTCTTTGTATTATCTATAAAATGTTGAAATTCAGATGGTGCTTTAAAATCAGTTTGTATATAGTTATCTTTTGTAGTAGTGCGATATGCACTAAAGACTTGTAATAGATATTTACCATATTTCGTGTCGTATTGAATATCTTGATGCTGATCAAAGTAACTTTGTTTTAAATACTTTTCTAGTACATCAAACATTGTATTATCACCCATGTGGTGACCATAAATAATAGTATTCGAATTAGGAGTTTTTACAGAATTTCGATAATCCATAAAAATGCTTCCCTTACGTGTCTTTTCATGATCAAAATCTTCTCTTAAATAGTCATGATTGGTTTTACCTTGTAATACTGGATAATTTAATGATGTTCCTTTAAGTTGTATCCACCCAACAATATCTTTATTAATAGATTCTAATTTAGAAAATTGTGGACGTACCTCATTTTCGTTAGACAGGGACTCTGACTTAAATTGTTGTTGTAAATTTTTATACCTTTTAGCTGACGCTTTGTCTTCAAGATAAGTTTTAAACAACTGATAACTAAAGATAAGGATGACTGCTATTAATACAATTTGAATAAGTCTAACGAATTTAATCATTTGAATCCCTCACCCTTTTTCTACAAACAATCATGCCACATTCACTGTCATTTATAATTTTAGCGTCAATTTGATACATTTCTTTTAAAATTGTTTCATTAATCACTTCTTGAGGCGCACCTTGCACAATAACTCCTTTATCATTTAGGCAAATCACTTCATCACTATATTCTATTGCTTGATTAATATCATGAAGTACCATTATAAAAGTAATATGATAATGATCTTTTAAAGTACGAATAGTATCTAAAACTTGATATTGGTAATGAATATCTAAATAAGTGGTTGGCTCATCCAATAAGATGTAACGAGGTTCTTGCACTAATGCAGTTGCTAAAAATACTCTTTGTGCTTCACCTCCAGATAATGACGCCAATTTTTTATTCTGAAGATTTACTAAATTCAGTTGTTGAAGAATGTTTTGAACAATTGTTTCTTTTTTAACATCCATTTTCAACCAACTTTCATGACTATATCTTCCAAGTTCTATGTATTGTCTTACAGTGAATCCTTCCGGAATATTCATCTTTTGATGTACTGTAGCAAGTTTACGTGCAAATGCTTTCTTACTAAATGTTTTCAAATCTAACTCATCTAAATATATAACACCTTCTGAAGGCTTCAAATTTCGAGAAAGTAACTTTAACAAAGTGGATTTTCCACATCCATTTGGTCCGATAATAGAAGTAATTGCATTAGAGCTAAATGTTAATGACAGATTTTTTATAATTTCCGAATCATTCTTATATTGAAAATGAAGCCCCTTAACTCGCATCATTAACAGCTCCCTTACAAATAAGATAGATTAAAATAGGGCCACCTATAAGCATCATAATGACATTCGCTGGTATTTCGAGTGGTGGATGTAACGTTCTACCTAACAAATCAGTTGTAACAACAAACCATCCTCCTAAAATTATAGATAGTGGTATCACTTCTTTATAATTACTACCAATTAACTTACGTACAATATGTGGAATAATTAAGCCTACAAAAGCTAGTGGACCTACAATTGCAGAAGAAGCACTCGCTAGAAATACAGCTACTCCCCCAATGATTAATCTATATTTAGTAATGTGAAAGCCTAAATTATTAGCTTGTTTATCCTCTAAAGCTAATAAATTCACTTTAGATGTTAAAAGCATTGTTATTAATAAACCTATACTCGCTGATATTCCGACAATCTTAACATCATTCCATGTTTTCATAGTTAGTCCTTGAGGTATTTTCAGAAATGGATTCTGTGCAAATAAATCAAGTACTCCGGTTAGCATTGCATACATTGCTACACCGATTAATATCATACGTGTCGGTTGAAATTTGAATTTCACACTTAAGAGAAATAATAATAGAAAAGGTATCATTCCTCCTAGAAAACTAAGTAAAGGTATGACAAAAAATAATTGGGGTGTCACCAACAATAGAATCATACGCATGACAAGTGCTCCTGATGAAACACCGAGTAGTTGCGCCTCGGCTAAAGGGTTTTGCAAAACTGCTTGCAATAATGCTCCAGATACCGAAAGCATTGCACCAACACATAAAGCGATAATGATTCTAGGTAATCTTAAATCAATGATTGTGTCTACATTAGAAACATGACCAGTAGTAAATTGGGTTAATATATCTTTAAGAGAAATAGGTATCGTACCAATAATAAATGACACATATACAGTCACACATAGGAGGATAATTGAAATTAGAAAGAGTAATTTAGAGTAGTGTTGTAACATTATTTCCCCCATCAATTTTTATAAAATAGATTATATAACTGTGTCATAGCATCATCAGCGTCTACGTTTGCAGTGATACCAAATGGTACTTCCTCTAAATCATAAACTTGATTCGTTTTAACTGCTTTGAAATGCTTCCAAATATCATTTTGTTTAAATTCTTTTTGGAACATTTTCTTAACTTCATCTGGCATCCCGTGAGGAAGTCTTAATATAATATCGGGATTAACATTAACTAAATGTTCCGTGTTAGAAGAAATATACTGTTTAGAATGGTCTTGTATGACATTCTCTCCACCAGCGATTTTTACGAGATCTCCAATATATGATTTATCAGTGGCAACTAAATAACTGCCAGGTATCCCCATAAGTATCAGTACCTTAGGATGTTTCTTTTGTTTTGCAACTTTACTTTCAATATTCTCTTTCACAGAATTAAGGTGATGATTTAGTTCTTTAGCCTTCTTCTCCCTATTAAACTGTTTACCAAGTTCATTAATAGATTTTTCCATGCCATCTAAACTATCATAATCATAGAAGTAACCTTTCATGTTTAATTGTTTATAAAAGGGCTTCATTTCATCTTTAATAGTAGATACACTCAAAACATGTGTAGGATTCACTTTTTTAACTGCCTCTACACTTGGTTCCATCGGTTGGCCGACTTCCGGAACATTTTTATATCGATCTGGTAACTTTTTATAAGATGTGGGCTTACCTACAATAGGTAAATCTAACTTATCTAATGTCATCGTTAAAGCGACGGTAGTAGGTACGATACGAATATCCTTCGATTCAGCTTTATCTTTCTTTTTATTGCTATCATCCGCCTCGCAACCACTGAGTAAAACGATAAATAATATGATAGTAAAAATTATTCGGGTTTTTCTCATTTTTTCGACTCACTCTTTCTTTTAACAAAATATGTTGCGATTAAAGCTAAAATTGCCAATAAAATAATAGAGCCAAGAAGATAGTATGTATTTCTATGATTAGGGAGTACATCCTCATTATGGTCTTTTTTTGCAACTTTCTTCTTATCAGCATCTCTATTGAAGCTTGGATTAGGTTTATCTTTTTCCTTTTTAAAAGGATTAAGTTGAGGCAATTGGCTATACCTAGAATTAGTATTTGTATTTAAACTAGCTGGAATATTTAAATTAGTCCGATTTAATGAATCTGAGCTCGGTTTATCTGTACTTGGTTTAATTGATAGATTGCTATTTGAATTAGAAAATTTATTTTGTTCTTCTCTATTGATAATCTGATTTGACGACATATCTTGTTGAGTTGATTGTTTTGACTCTTTTAGATGACTATTCTCATTTTTTATTTCATTAAATTGTCCTTCTTCTGTTTTTAAATTTTTTCTTAGGCTCTCTTTATCATCAAACTGATTAAACTTGTTATTCTGAGCGTCTTTGTGGTTAACCTTTTCATCATTCTTTTCGCTATGTTTCATAACGATATAAGTGGTATACGTATGGTCGTAATGTATCGATGGTATTTTAATGTGGATACGAGATTTTATTTCTTCTTTTATGTTAATAAGGGGTATTTGAATGGTTACCGTATCTTGTTCTTTATCCTCATTTACAATCTTCACTTTTAATTCTTTATCATGTTGGTAGAATTTATAACTTTCCCACCATTCTCTGTTTAATAAAGTCATTACAAAATATGTTTGATTGCCGTCATTAACGATATAACCAGGATGTTTTACATACTCATCCATATGTGAGACATCCTTATTATTCTGTTTACGAACGTAAAATTCTATAGTTTGTTTTTTCTTATTTCTAATTTGTTGATGATCACTATGGCGTTTCGCATGATTTTTATCTTTTTCAAAGCTTTCTTTAATATAATAATCGGCTGATGATAGATTTTTATCATCAGCCTTTACTTGATAAGTATCATTATTTAAAGATAAAGATATTCCTAAAGTAAACGCTATAACGAATAATTTCATCATTAAGCGACTACAATATTTCATTATTCATTACCTTTTTTTAATTTGAATGTCAAAACTGATATTGTAATTAATACAAATAGAGAAGCTATAGGAATTAAATATGTATATGTAGGGATTCCACCACTAGTTTGAGGATTTTCAGCAGTTGATTTATCTTGGACAATATTTGGTGATCCAGTCGCTCCACCATCTTTACCATCAAATTTAAAAGTAATATTGTAATGATGATCATATTTAAATGGCTTACCATTTACTGGCTCATTGATGTAAACTGCAATTGTTCCGTTTACTTTACCAGAAGCTTTGTTTACCACAAATTCAGATGTTCTCATATCTTTACTAGCATCTTTGCTAATGATTTTTTCTTTGCTACCATCAATAGTCATTCCAGTAATCCAATGACTATGGTTCACTGTGATTTGAAGTACTTTCTTCCCATCTTTTTCAATTAATTTTGCAGGCTTCTCAAAATAGTCATTTGCCATCGAAGTATCATTTGTATTATATTTTAAAACTTCAAAATTAATAGACTTACCTTCGGCTGCGTAACTTACATTAGGTCCCCAATTCACTAAAAATATTATTAAAACTAAAACAAAACTTAACGTTTTATAAGTCACTTTCATTTATACAACCTCCATAAGAGTGATAAAACTTGATAAATTACTCACCCTAATTCTTGTAAAAATAATAAATGAAAATAGTTATCAACGTCAATATAAAATTGATAATATTTTTAATTAGTTGTTTAAAGTTATAAAAATATGCTAATATATTGTTTGACCATTATCATTGGATAATGTTTTATTTCACTCTAATTCTATAACTTCTCAAAAGACAACTGAGACAACTACTTATCAAAGGAGAGAATAAGTTATGAACAAACCTAACAATTTTTCAAATGACAAACCCACTCAGAAAAATCACTATTCAATTAGAAAATTCACGGTTGGTACTGCTTCTATTATTGTAGGTTCATTCCTTTTCTTCGGACAGGCACATGCTGAAGAAGGCACGGGAGGTAATACTTGGCAAAGAGAAGCTGTAGGTACCGTTAACACAGCTGGTCAACCGAGCACTACAAGTCAAGACCAAAATAATCAAGCTGGTACTGGTACTCCTGCTGCTACACAAACAGGTCAAGATGGAGCTAAAACAAACACTGCCGACCACCAAGGTCAAGGCACTGCAGAAGCTACAGGAACTCAAACTAATCAAGCCGATGCTACACAAACAAACCCTAGTCCAAATACTACCGGACAAGATAACCAAGCTACTAGTACTCCACAAGGAACTCAAACTGCTGGCACAGGTCAAACTGCGCCAACTACAGCTACTGGAGATACTCAAGCTAAACCTCATGCTGAAACAGCAGATCAAGGTAATGGAGCTACTGTGACTCCTAGTCCTCAAAATGATGCAACTTCCCCAGCAGCTTCAACAAAACCAGAGGCAACGACTGGTCAAGATGCTACATCTAAACCAGGTACTACTGAAAACAATAGTACTGGTCAAGGTGCTCAAGCTGGTACTGTAGGTGCTGGAACACCTACTCCATCTCAACCTGAAACACAACCTAATACAGACACTACAGGTTCAGCTAAACCAAGTACTAGTACTACTGATCAAGAGAAACCTAATACAGAAGATCATGGAGAACAAACAGGTACTTCAGCTGGTAATGCTCAAAATGCTGCAGGTACTCCTGGCGAAACTAAACCTAATCAAGCTACACCTGCTCCAAACAATCAAGATACTCAACCAGGTAATACTAATAATGGTGCTGCCACAACTCCACAACCTGGAACTACAGGACAAGATACTCAAGGTACTCAATCTAAACCTGGTACAACTGAAACAGGGACAGCTCAAAATACAGGGACTACAGATACACAAGCTAAACCTGAGGCTAGCAATCAAAATGCAGGAACTACTGTGACTCCACCTGCTGATAAAGATAATCAAGCTGGACAAGGTACTGCAGGCACTGCAGG
>VNIW01000225.1_pt1 | contig 29065 bp, 21 predicted proteins | sample 7248591 | NCBI WGS metagenome assembly VNIW01 (sample SAMN12251776, study PRJNA551026) | human skin metagenome | isolation source: skin samples from patients infected with Netherton Syndrome | host: Homo sapiens | place: France:Paris | reverse complement strand
TCGAGTAGGGTCATCAGGATTCGGGAACGCGTCGGATCAGCCATGGCCCGGCCGAGCCGGTTCATGACGTCGAGGCGTGAAGCAATAGTCAGCATATACTGAACAATACAACGTGCGCTGAACTATTCAAAATGCACTGAACTGACGGTTGCGCGAAGGTCCGGCGACCTGCAGGAATTAGTCGATGGGATAGAAGATGACTGATCCTTTGTGGTTCGGCTGCCACCCAACGCGGGAGCGACGTGGGCGGCGAGGTTCTCAGAATCTTCACGTTGACGTCTACGCCATCCCGCAAAACCTTTACGTGTTTCCATGCGCCCATATGTTCTCTGTGTGCTGACGTAATTGCAGTTTTCTGATTGTTGCAGGCTAACGAGAAAGTAACTTTGCAACAACATACCGTGGAGTTCAAATTTAACGTGTAGCGTTATTGATGCTTCGCGTTATGGGGGATAGGGTGAAGCATGATCCAGTCGTTCGCTGACAAGGACACTGAGCGTCTGTGGAATCGAGAGCGGATCCCCCGGGAAACCGGCTCGAGGCGTTGAAAGGTGATCAGCGGGGTAAGTTCAGCATTTGAATCAACGACCAGTGGCGGATCTGTTTTCGGTGGTCCGCCGCGGGGCCAGAGGAGGTTGAGATCGTTGACTACCACTGACAAGCTCCCTCCGGTTCACCCCGGTGAGATCCTCATGGAGGACTTCCTCAAAGGAATGGGGATCACCCAGCACAAGCTCGCCGTCTCCATCGGCGTTCTGCCCCGCCGGATCAACGAAATTGTTCACGGTAAGCGCGCTGTAACCGCTGACACGGCCCTTCGTCTAGCGAAGTTTTTCGAGATGAGCCCCCAGTTCTGGCTCGGGTTACAGGCTCAATATGACTTGGACGTGGCGGAAGACAAGACCCTCTCGGAAATCGAGCGGATTCACCCGGTCCAAGCTGTCTCAGCGTAGCGGTTACCCGAACCAGGTCCGTCAGCGTGAGGATATGCACGCGGATGGTTCGAACTAGGGAATTTGGGGCCGCCGTCGCGTGGACTTGAGTTCCGAGCGCCGCTTTTTCGCTTCGAGACGGCGTCGCACCGAGCTCTGCGTCGGCTTGGTCCTGCGCCGCGGAGGAGGAAGCGGAGCGAGCGCCTCACGCAAGAGGGCGGCCATGCGCTCTCGCGCCTCGGTGCGGTTACGGACCTGCGAGCGCTGCGTCGACGCGCTCACGGTGAGTACTGTGCCGTCCAGGCGGTGTTCGAGGTTGTGAAGGACGCGGCGACGCTGGGCGTCGGAAAGCGATGAGCACGTAGCGATATCGACGGAAAGCTGCACTTTGCTGTCCGTAGTATTGACGCCTTGGCCGCCTGGTCCCGACGACTTCGCGAACCGCTCCGTCAGGTCGGCGGCGACGATGACCAGACCCCCGGGGATCCCTGGGCCAGGCGCGATGGTCAGGTCGTTCATACCGCCCAGCTTAGTTAGAGTTGTTTCCGGATCAGACCCGCCGTGCGAGATCAGGGTAGTGTACGACCACTCCGTCACCGTCGACCTCCAACTCGACGTCGACTCCCCGTGTTCCGCTTTTGTATCGGACAGTTTCAGCATCGACGGAGCTGTAGTACTGGTCTGATGCGATCACCTGGAGGGACGGCATATCAATCCAAGCCATGATCAGCTGCGTTTTCGGAACCTGAGTCTAAAGCAGCGTCAAGCGACGAATAGGCATTGTGTTGGTGAGAGGGCACAGACCGAGATCGCAATCGAGTGCGGCTTTCAGGTCGGCTGACTGGACGATACCGGGGGAGGGCAGATCTTCAGGCTGGGCGCCCTCTTCATTGGTTTCCGCCGACCACACGCCTTGCTCGGACCTAAACAGCTCGAGGCTTCGCCCCCATCCGTCGCCTTCAACGTTCACCGACACACGTTCGGTCACCCAGTTCTCCGCGGCGCGCAGCTCCCACGTGGCCTCGTATCCATCGCCGTATTGCACTCCGGAAGCGGTCAAACCGGCTCCTAAAAAATGAACTGCGGCCTCGTTCCGGATGAGAGGAGTCTCGACATGCTCCCACTTATACGTGCGCTCCATGGTGAGGATTTTACAACGCTCGATGGTGCGAAAAGGCAGGTAGCTTTCGATTTGGACCGCGTACCGAGGAGGAGGCTTACCGGCAGAATGGTGTATTCAGTAAGTCCGCGACGCAGAAGAATCCCATGAATGAGAGCACGGCCCACACGGCCGTTGCCATCTGAAAATGGGTGAATCGTTTCGAATTGAGCGTGAGCAATCGCGGCTTGGATGAGAGCACCGTGCTAAGCGCCATCTAGGTAAAGGCACAGGTCTTCAACGAGGTCACGGACTAGGCGTGGGGGTGCTGGGATGAACTCGGCACCAATAGGTGTGTGGTTACCTCCTCCGATCCAGTTTTGAATAGTGTGAAGTCCAGTGGGAATAGAACCCTTCTCCCCCATCAACTCTCTTTGAAGCTTTTCAAGAAGCTCGATGGAGATTGTCGGTTCGGTGGCAAAGCTCTGCTCGATGGAACGCAGAACGGTAAGGTTACGGGCAACCTCTTCCGCGCCTTCCTTAAAGCCGCGGACTTCTTCTACTTGGGCGAGTTCCGCGAGGATAACCTTATCGACGTTGGGTGCAATACCCTCAATGCGTGAGGAAGAAATAGCTTCAGAACGCATGAGCAGGCGGGCCACAGACTCCAACTGGCCTGAAGCCGCATGGCGGTTGAGCCCCAAAATGTCTCGCTCGATACGCGCTGCCCGGCTGGTGAGTTCTGGGGAAAAGTCCACGCCTTACTAGCAAGATGGTCAGGGACATAGACCTAAAAAGGGCCTCCGGCCTTATCGCGCCGGGGAGTGCCGGAGCCTGATTCGGGGATCCAGCTCTCGGTAACGTAGTGAGGCTTGTAGAGGCTATCCATTCGTCAGACAGCAAATGAGTGGTTGGATAACTCTTATCCAACCACTCATTGCGGTTTATGCGCTAGATAAAGCTTAAACATACGGGGTTTCAGGGCCATAATTTGGCCTCAATGAGAATGTCAATGACACCTCAATGGGAAGATCAATGAGAACTCTTGTCATTGAAGAGGAATGAAGTTAGCATTGAGCCGTCATTGTTAACATTGAGGGCGGGTATTCATCGTGAACAATTGGTCCGAGAATCAGCTGAGAGAGCTATTGGCTGAGCTTGAGTTGCGCGGCGGTGATTCAACAACAGTCGAGGTCAAAACCGCTCAAGGGGGCATTCCGGACTCTCTACCGCAGACATTGTGCGCGTTCGCAAACATGCCGAGTGGCGGCCTTATCATTCTCGGTGTCAATGAGAAGGAAGGATTCATTGTCACTGGCATTGAGAATCCTTCGGAGATGGAGGCTGCTCTGGCCTCGCAGGCGCGTCATGCCATCACCCCTCCAGTCACAGTGCATACCGACAGTGTGGCAATAGATGGCACGCATGTCGTGATTGCGGAGGTTACGGGTCTTCCGATTATTGATAAGCCTGCTATCTACAGGGGAGAAGCGTATCTTCGAATGGCTGATGGGGACTACCGTATGAGTGCCTCGGAGCTGCGCATGATGGACGTGGCAAAGCTGCATGCCGAAGAGGCAGTGTCCTATGACACGACGATTGTGGAAGGCACGAGCCTTGCAGACCTAGATAGCGACGTGGTGCAAGATTTCTTGGTTCAGGCGCGGAAAAAGAATCGGCGACTATCGGGACTTACTCAAGATGAGGACGTCTTACGGGCGCTAGCGGTGACGACCGCGACTGGAGAGCTGACCCTTGCTGGCCTGTATGCGCTGGGTTTCTATCCCCAAGGACATTTTCCCTCCTTAGCAGTAACGGTGGCGCAAAGGCTACCAAATGGTTCGAAGCACGGGCGAGTGCTGGGGTTGGAGACCTTTGAGGGGCCCGTTCCGGTGCTGTTGAACTCGGTAATGGGATGGGTAAGGCAACGTTTAGCCGCCGTACGGCGATATCGAGAGGACGGATCAATGGTGGAAGTTCCTGAACTTCCCCTTCCGGCCATTCGAGAGGCCGTGGCTAATGCATTGGTGCACCGTGATCTTGGGCCAAATACGTTGGGTGCGGGTAAATCGATTGATGTCCGCCTACTACCGGACAAGATGGTTATCTCCAGTCCAGGAGGCCTACGGGATCTGACGGTTGAACAGCTCAAGTCGAGAGATCTGGCGCGCCAGGAGATTAACCAGCGGCTCTATAGACTGTGCCGATATCTCAAAGCAGACGATGGCTCTTTTGTTATTGAGGGCGAAGGCGGCGGCGTGCAGCTCATGCTGGATGCCGCGCGAGAGCAAGGACTACCGGAGCCTGACCTGATAGATTCTGGCGTGCAATTTACGGTGAAGATGTGGCGGCCGGACACTCGTGGAGAGGCCCGTATCTGGGAGCCACTACGCAAGGAGGAATCAGGCACCGGCCCGGAACGACGAGTGGATGCACCAGTGACCTTGGAACGCCTGGGTGTTAACGCCCCGCGCGTAGCGGAGGCGCTGCGTACGGCGGCACAACCGCTGTCTATCGGCGAAATAGAAACAGCCACAAACCTTACTCGAGCGCAGGTCCGATATGCGCTGAAGTCACTGGTGAAGGCACGATTCGTGCGTATGGATGGCACGCGCGGTTCACAAGCGACAACCTATGAATGGCTAGCTAACCGCGGGGCTGCAGGCGCTTGACCAGCTGATCGTGGTGGACTGCGGCAAGGCAGCCGGCGTCGACGACGCGCCGGGCTAGCTCCTTGTCCCCCATCTTGGCGGCAAAGGCCATGCCCATGGTGATGTCATGGTCGGGGCGGCCGATGAGCGTAATCTCATCGCCAGAAGTGATGCGGCCAGGCTCGATGATGCGCAGGTAGGAACCGCAATCGCCACGCTCAGTGAAGGACTTGAGCCAGCCGGGCTCGTCCATCCAGCCGGAGAAGGTGGCACAGGGCGTGCGCGGGATAGACACTTCGAGCACGCACTCCCCCACCTGAATCTGCTGGTTGATCAGCATATTCGGCCAGGAGATCCCCTCGGTGGTGAGGTTCTCCCCGAAGTAGCCGTCACGCAGCACGCGGTTGAGCGTGCCCTCCCAGTAGTCGAGCTCCTCGCGGGCATAAGCGTAGACGGCCTTCTCGGCACCGCCGTGGTGGGCGTGGTCACCGATGGAATCCCCCACCACGCCGGAGCCGTCACCGTAGTTGGGCCCAGGTATCTCCAGGTCCAGGAAGGGGCGTGGCTGCTTATCGATGCCCGTGTACTCGTGCCGCCCGTGCGGCTCCGGGCGGCGGACAGCGACGTTCGTGGAGATAACCTTCATGCTCACCCATTGTGGCACATCTCACGCGCTTACATATCGCGATCGCGGAAGAGCGCTTCGGCGGTCACGAGGTCGTAGAAGAAGAGGCGGGGGGCAAGCGGGAGGACGTCGGCAAGCATGGGCATGTCCTCCTTGAGTAGGGGGCTTTCCATGATGATGTCGTTCGCCGCGGCGCGGGATGCCAGGGCGAAGGCATAGGAAATATAGGGCATCCAGGCAGCGGCGTTGAGCTCGTCGGCGGTGTTTCCGCTGGCAAAGGCACCCAACGCGATGAGGGTGTGGTTGACGGACATGTCAACGCCCGCGTTTTGCACCAGCGAGGCCAGTGCCGTGGCGTCCTTGCGTAGGTGCTCGATGGTGCCCAGCGCATCGAGGGCGCCGTTGTTGGCAAAGCACTCACGCAGCGCGGCGACGCGGCCGGCCTCCCCCATCAGGTCATCGACGGGCGGTGTGGGGCTGTGAATGGTCGCAGCATTGAGTAGCATCGGGCGGGTCAGTCCATCAGCGCCGGACTCGCGCACGGCGGTGAGCTCGGGGTTCTCGCTGGCGGAGGGATTGAGGAGGAGATCCAGGTAGCTATCGACGCCGGATTCGGCAGTGGGCTCCAGCGGCGAGTGGAACAAGCGCGTGCGCGCAAGCGAGCGGGCCTGCTGGTTGACGCTGACGCCGGTGCGCGCCAGAGTGTGGACCGCGGCCTCCGGTTGGGCGCGCAGGCGGTCGATGGTGCTGTCGAACATCGCCTGCAGTTTGGGGTTGGGGCTGCGCTGGGAGAGCACGTGAAGCGCGCGGAAGGTGTCCCAGAGCTGCTCCGGGGTCCAGTCCTTTGATGCGAGTGCCGCCGGTGAGCCTTCTGGCGTGATCACAATGGAGGCGCTGGAGGGGCGTGCAGGGGCGGCGAGGTTGGAGGAGGCGCGGAGCTCGCGGACATCGACAAGCAGCGAGCCCTGCTCAGCAAGGTCGGCGGGCAGCTCAAACCCCTCTTCGGTGGGCGTGAGTTGGGTGGGCGCTACGGAGGGCTCGGCCAATGGCCAGGCCCAGCCCACTAAATTTGCCTGCGGTTCTGCGTTCTGTTCAATGATGATTTCATCGCCATTAAGCAGGCCGCGGCTGGCGAACGGGGACTTTCGGACGGTGGCCAGCGCTGCATAGATCAGGCTGGTGGATGCGGAAGCTTCGTACTCGACGATGCGCCGCTCTAAGCTGCGGGCCTGGTGAGCCTCGCGCTCCCCCGCCGGGAGGGAGTCCAGGTAGTCCTCGTAGGACAACGTGGACCACATGAGGAAGAGCTCTGCCGTTGGCTGTTTGCGCACGGCGTTGGCCAGCGCGGCGTTGGGGACGGCGAGGCTGGTGACCGCCTGCGTGGTCCTCGAGGTGCGCGCCAGCTCCTTGATCTTCTGCCGACCGTCGATGGTGACGAACTTCGCCAGCGGCAACGGGCGCGGCGAGTGGACGGTAAACATATCGTCCTGATCGAGCTGACCAGCGAAAATTACTGGCTTATCGGAGTGCTCGGTGGGCTCTAGGCCGATGCGCTTGACGCGGCTGAACAAAGCCTCGGGCCAGACATCGAATTCCAGCTCATAGCCGGCCTCACTGGCCACGACCTCGCGGCGCGAGACCTCGGTGTCCTCGAAGGTGCGCAGGCCTTTTTCCAGTGCGATGGGCTTCTTTGGCGGGGAGGCCAACGTGTAGCTGAAGGCTGAGTGCGCACCGAGGGCGTCGATGATGCGGAAATCCATGCCGCGCGGGCCGTCGTTGGTGGCGCGCATGTGGAGGCCCTCGGCGAGGGAGATGAAGCGGACGTCGACAAGCTGCTCGTCGTGCCACAGCGACACCTTGTAGCGGCCCACCCACGGGTCTTCGTAGAGGTCACCCGGGAAAGGCTCGGCGATGCCTGCGTCGAAGGTCTGCTCCGAAATCTCCTCCTGCTCGCCGCCGAGAGGCGCGTAAGTGAGATCGATGCGCCACTCCCCTTCCGCAATGAGGTGCACGCGCGGCGACTTGGTGAACACCGGCTCGTTGTCGAGGCCCCGGGCGTTGGGCAGGATGGCCACGCCAAAGTCCCACTCAAAATCGCTGTGCTTGGCGACGTCCACCGGTTCTCTCTGCGGCACCTCCACCCGCTCCGGCAGCGGGCCTACTTCCCAGCCGGCCCAGATGCCGAGCGGCTTAGCGTCCTTGAGGGTGCCCTGCGGCGCGATGAGCGTGGTGCGGTCATAGACGATGAACGGCGCCTCATCGGTGATGCCGGTAAAGGTGACGGTCTCGATGAGGTCCTCATCGCCATCGCGCAGGGTTACCTCGATGCGGGTAAAAGGCCCAGGGATGCCGACTTCCAGCGGTTCTTCGGTGGCTAATTCGCGCACCGAATGGGGGCGATCGATGAAGTGAGACTTGACCACCCACCGCGGATCAGACAGATCTGCCTCAGGATAGGTAGCCGGCAGCTCCAGCATGAGAATGTTGCTCCCCCGGCGCAGTGAAATCCGGGGACCCTGTTCGGTGAGGTCAGTGGTGACCAACGGCGTTGTGGGAAGTGAATAAATCTCCGCGCTCATTTGCTTCATCATAGGACACGGCGGGGTGGTGTTGCCATGTCGCTGGTAGGCGGCCTGCCTGTCCTATCCATAGGACAGGTGTCCTATGGGTAGGACAGCTGGCTATAGTAGGGCTATGGACCCAGTACAACTCCTCAAGAAAAGCCCGCTGAGCCTGAGCGAAGTGGCTCGGCGTTCGGGGGTCTCACGAAATACGCTCAACCTGTGGTTGCGTGAGACAGCTCAACCGAGTTTGGCTGGCTTGGAGAAGGTAATGCGCGTGCTCGGATACGAGGTTTCCGTACAGGTAGACCGCATGAGTGATGCCGCGGCCGCGACAGCCGCCAGAGTGCTTCTTGGGGATCTCGCAAGTGAGGAGCCAGACGTTAAAGCCTGGATTGACCGCTTCGTGCAGTGGGGTGACACCCCGGCCGGCGGCGGTAGCTGCCAGGCTCTCATTGAACGGGCCGCGTGGGCGTCTAACCCCTACGGCCGCAAGGACGCTCTCCATTTTTTACCAGCGAATCCCATAACGCTTGCCTCAGCGGTTGATGCGAGCGGGCAACCATGGGCGATGTCGGGTGCCTTTGCAGCTCAACAAGTCTCGGGGCAGATCGCTGGTGAAGAAGAACCTCGATCAACATTGATTTGGTGCACGAATCCAGCAGACATCGTGCCCTCGTTGCCCACGCGGATTCGCGCGAGTGCTGAGCCCGTATCCGGAGGAATCACCCTCGTGCCTGTCGCTGGTGAAGAGCTCACCGGCGCAACGAATGAAGCAGGAATACACTACGTATCACCGCATCAGCTTGCCATTGATGTGTGCGCAGAAAACTACGTCGGAGGGGCATAGTTGATGAGAAGAGCAACGAGCCGAGTGAGCTGGGAACACCATGAGCGGCCGCACGTTTCGAAGTTGGGGACCGACCGTGCGTTATTTCGATTAGCCAAGCAACTTCCTGACTTGGTGTGGAACGCTGCCGCGCTGGAAGGAAACACGTTTACCCTCCCAGAAGTCCGCACGTTGCTCGATGGCATCACTGTGGGTGGAAAGGCACTTGCTGAACAGCAACAGATCTTGGACTTGTCGGATGCGTTCAACCTGCTCCATGAGCTGGTCCTCAAAGAGGAATGTGCGGTGGATAAAGCCACCAGTAACGCACTCCATGCTGTCCTAGCAAGGAACGAGGCTCTCGATGCCGGACTTTTCCCTGGTGAAGGCCATGTGGAGGGAGATGGCGGTGGAGTGCGGCTCATGGATGGCGGGTTCATCCCTTTCGACCCTGCTGATGAATTGGGTGAAGCCCATGCTGATTTGCTGGTGTCCCTCCAAGGGCTTGACAACCCAGTCGAGCAAGCGTTGGCCTATTTCTGCTCAGCCACGCGTAGCCAGTTCTATTTCGATGGGAATAAGCGGACCGCCAGGCTTGTGGCGTCCGGTCTCTTGTTAAGCCATGGATACAGCTCATTGAATATCCCCCACGCTAGGCGGCTGGAGTTCAACCTTGCCCTCGATGAGCTCTTCCATGCTGACGACGCCACAACGCTGATGGATTTTCTGTACGACTGCCTAGCGGAGTCCTCCCAGTAAGCGGAGAAGACTCGAAGCGCGTGAACGGAAAAGGCCCTCCGCTTTAAAAGCGAAGGGCCTGCTTGGGGCTGAATGCTCAGCGCATCCTCCAGTGTGAAGCGCTGAGTGCTTAGCGGAACATCTTCTGCAGAGCGGAGAAGTCAGCCTTGACCACGCCGACAGACTGCAGGAACGCGGCGATGGCGCCGAGCAGGGCAGCCACAACGCCGCGCCCAAGAAGCCGGCGCCGACGGGGTGGCGTGGCTAAACGGAACAGAGCTGACGGCACCAGCGGACTTGCCGTGGGAAATAGCCTGCTCGGAGATGTTCTTCAGGGAGTGGCCGTATGGGGACTTGCCCAGAACACTGTTGACGTCGGCAAGCACTGCGTGGACACCATAAAACGACAAACGGTGAACCCCAGGAGGTGGGATTCACCGTGGTGAATGAATGAGCGGATTAGGTCATCTGCAGGGTGGTGATGCAGGTTGCGCCCTCCTCGGTGGTGTCTAGGGGAACCTCACCGGTCTTGCCGTCCTTCTCGACGGTGATGGTGCCCTTTTTGTCGGCGGGCAGCCAGTAGCCAATGAAGCCGTTGTCAAAGGTCGTCGTGTCTTCGTTGACCAGCTCGTTTCCTTCGTCATCCGTGATGGTGACGTGGATGTCTTCCTTGCTGAGCTCACCAGTGCAGGTGGTCAGGGAGTGGTTGAAGCAGTCATGGGTCTGGGTCATGTACGGCGCGATGGAGACGTAGAACTTGTCCTCCGGCAAGGGCAGGGATGCTTGGCCCTGCTCGGCGGTGAGGACTAGCTCGTTCGGCAGCACGGAGGCGTGCAGATCGCTAGGGCGCTCCTCCTTGGGCATGTGGTCCAGCTTGTCGATGATCTCCGGGCCGTCCAACCCTTCGAGATCGAACTCGGCGAGGATCTCCTCGGCAGGCACCTGTTGGATGTCGGTGCTGGAAGCGGCGCTCTTCGAGGCTTCGCTCGGGCCGGGGCTCTCCGTGGAGCAGGCGGACAAGGTGATGGCTGCGGCGCACACAGCCGCAAGAGAAATGAGGCGTTTCATAAGTCTTCCGAATGGGTCCGAATATGTTTACTCAAGCCTATACCCCACCGGGGTATCAATCAAAGGGATGAGAGAAGGATCATCTTTTCGCGCTACGCAGGCTAAACTCTCCCCTATGTCTGATACTTCGGCCGCAACTTTGCCGCCCTGCCCCGAATGCTCCTCCGAGTACACCTACGAAATGCCGCCGCTGATTGTCTGCCCGGAGTGCGCGCACGAGTTCTCCGCCGATGCTCCTGGTGACCCAGCAGCAGACGAGTCCATGACGGTCATCGTGGATTCGGTGGGCAATGCGCTTGCCGACGGCGACACGGTCACCGTTACCAAGACCCTTAAGGTCAAGGGCGCGCAGCAGCCACTCAAGGCCGGCACGAAGGTGCGCGGCATCCGCCTGAACTTCGACGCCGGCACCGGCCAGGAAGACCACAACATTGATTGCCGGATTGATGGTTTTGGCGCGATGAAGCTGAAGCCTGCTGTGGTGAAGAAGGTTTAGTGTTAAAAACCTGCGTGGGGGAGATTCGGAGGTACTCCCCTACCGCGAGCTAATAGCCGGCATGGCTCCGCACGACAGCTACCCTGAGTTACATGATTACCGGTGCCCTCAAAAACAACGTTGACCGCATCTGGGACACCTTCTGGTCCGGCGGCATTTCTAACCCCGTTTCCGTCATTGAGCAGTTCACCTACCTGCTCTTCATCAAGGATTTGGACGAGCGTCAGGTCCAGATTGATAAGCGCCGGGCGTTAGGAGATCCCACCGCGACGGAAGACATCTTTGATGCCAGCCAACAGGATCTGCGGTGGCGCAATCTCATCGAGGACCGTGACATCGCCCGCCGGAAGGCCACCATCATCACCAAGGTCTTCCCCTTCCTCAAGGAGATGGGCGGCACCGGCTTCCAGGAGCACATGGCTAACGCCTCCTTCGAGATTGAATCTGAGGCCACGCTCTCGCGAGTCATGGAGCTCATTGACCAGTTGCGCTTTCCGAACAAGGACATGAAGGGCGACTTGTATGAGTACATGCTGGACAAGCTGTCTACCTCGGGCACGAATGGTCAGTTCCGCACACCGAGCCACATCATCGAACTCCTCGTTGCGCTCATGGAGCCGACGCCATCGCAGCGGATCATTGACCCGGCCTGTGGCACCGCAGGCTTCCTGGTGGCCGCCAACGATTGGGTTGCTCAGCATCACCGCAAAGACCTCTACAACAAGGACACGCGCACTAAGTTCACCGAAGAGGGCCTGACGGGCTTCGACTTTGACAAAACCATGGTGCGCATCGCGGCGATGAACATGTTCATGCACGGTTTTGAAGAACCCAACATCTCGCACCACGATTCCTTGCAGAAGCTACCCACAACATTTGGGGATTTCGACCTTGTCCTGGCCAACCCGCCTTTCGCGGGCAGCCTGGATAAGGACTCCATCGATCCCAAACTCAAGTCCGTGACCACGGCCAAGAAGACGGAGATCCTCTTTGTCCACCGCTTCCTGCAGCTGCTCAAGCCGGGCGGCCGCGCCGCAGTGATTGTCCCCGAAGGCGTCCTTTTCGGCTCCACCAAGGCGCACAAGGCCCTTCGCAAAACCTTGGTTGAGGATCAGCGCTTGGATGCTGTCATCAAACTTCCCTCCGGCGTATTCAAGCCCTACTCGGGCGTGTCCACCGCGGTCCTATGCTTCACCCGGACGGATTCCGGCGGCACCGACGAGGTGTGGTTCTATGACGTCACCGCGGATGGCTACTCCCTGGATGACAAGCGCACTCCGCTTCTCGAGCGCCCCTTGCTCGGCCCCTCCCCTACCTCCCACATCCAGGACTTAAGCGATCCCGCGCGTGCCGACGACCCCACTCCCGTCACCCTCACCGACGAGCAGCTGAAGCTCAACAACCTTCCAGACGTTGTTGCCCGTTGGCACTCCCGCACCACCGCCGAGCGTGAGCGCGCCCGCACGGACTACTCCTTCACGGTGCCGAAAGACGAGATCGCCCAAGCCGACTACGACCTCTCCATGAACCGCTACAAGGAGATCGTCCTCGAAGCACAAGAAACCCGAGACCCCATGGACATTGTCGCCGAAATCGAAGAACTCGACCGCGACATCACCCAAGGCCTTGCCAACCTCAAGGCCATGCTCAGCGAGGGGAAATAACATGGCTAGCACTGCAAAGTATGAGTGGCCGATGGTGCGGTTGGGGGATGTGTGCTCAATTAACCCAGTAACCAAGTTCAGGACGAGCACTGCCAATACTGAGATTAGTTTTGTATCGATGGACGCTGTATCCGTCGAGGGGAAGCTCGACTACACAGAAAAGCGAACTGTCGATGCGGTGAAGAGCGGGTATTCGCGTTTTAACCAAGGTGACGTTTTGCTTGCGAAGATCACGCCTTGCTTTGAGAACGGGAAGTCAGCGATCGCTGAAATAGAAACTTCAGTGGGTGCTGGTTCTACTGAGTTTCATATCTTTCGGCCGTTTGCAGATTTGGATTCTCGATATTTGCATTATTTTCTTCGGACGCCTGCATTACGCGCTGTAGGTGAAGCAAACATGCGCGGGTCGTCTGGGCACAGGCGAGTGCCGAGTTGGGTATTCGCGAATGCCAAAATCCCCCTCCCTCCCCTTGACGAGCAACGCCGAATCGCGGCGATTCTGGATGCGGTTGATGATGCACTGGCTAGGGTTAAACAGTCCTTGGGGGATTTGCTTCAACTTAAGCAAGAATTGTTCACGGATTTGTTCTTAAGAATGGAGCGGGAATCAACAGCAATAGGTGAGTACCTCGAATCCACTCAGTATGGAACTAGCGACAAGGCGAACGAGAATGTCGGTATTCCGGTACTGCGAATGGGGAATGTCTCTTACAACGGTGAAATTGATCTTTCAGATTTAAAATACGTTGAGCTCGACATCAAGGATCGAGAGAAATACTCGCTGAAGGCCGGTGATTTACTCTTCAACAGGACGAATAGTAAGGACTTGGTGGGGAAAACCGCTGTCGTCCCAGCGTTTCCGGAGGAGTATACGTATGCAGGCTATCTAATCAGATGTCGAGTAAACGATAAAGCAGTTCCTGAGTATATCTCCGGGTACCTCAATTCGGTTCTTGGTAAGAAGATTCTGCGAAACACCGCAAAATCAATTGTGGGAATGGCGAATATCAACGCCAATGAGTTGAAGAGGTTGCCAATTCCTAAAGCATCATTGGACGAGCAACAAGAGTTCGCATCATCAACTTCGCGAATCGAAGACGTTGAATCTCAGATGAAACGTCAGAGGAAACTTCTGCAAGAACTACAAGAATCCTTATCCGCCCGCGCATTCCAAGGAGAACTCTAATGGCTGTCGAAAGATGGGAAGCCTACATGATCTCGGTGTTGGAAGCTCTTAATGCGAATGGTGATGAGCTCCGGCGTAGGGAGCTTATCGAGATAACTGCGTCTTATGCGGGCATTACTGATGAAGAGCGGCTTGAGACCATTGCGTCGGGCCAGTCGCGTTTTGAAAACCGAGTTGGGTGGGCGTTGACATTCCTTAAGAAAGCGAATGCCATTACTTCGCCGGCGCGTGCGCGCTTTCAAATTACAGACTTTGGCCGTGACTTGCTAGCGCGCTACTCGGAAGGGATGACGGAGAAGCAGCTGTTGGGAGAGATTGCGGGCACGGAAGCGGCACTAACGTGGCGGGGCCGGAATCCTCGGCGTAGGGCTGGGGACGAGGTGGGCATCGATCAGCAAAGTGTCCTTCCAGAGGCCGAAAGCGAGCTCGACCCGGTAGAACAGGTGGAAACTGGTGTATCTCGTAACAACGAATTCGTGGCTGGCGAGCTGCTTACTCGGTTACACGACAATGAGCCGGCGTTCTTTGAACAGGCAGTATTGGACCTGCTCATGGCCATGGGCTACGGCGGAACGCAGGGCAAGGCCACGCGTACGCAGCTATCCAATGACGGCGGCATCGACGGGATCATTGACCAAGATGCGCTGGGTCTTTCCCGGATTTACGTGCAGGCCAAGCGGTATGGACTGGACAAGAGCATTGGCCGTCCGGATATTCAGGCTTTTGTGGGCGCGCTGCAGGGCGCGCAGGCAGACCGTGGGGTGTTCCTGACTACGGCGAAGTTCTCAGCGAATGCGCAGGAGTATGCGGATGCGGTGTCGTCACGCGTCGTTTTAATCGACGGGGACAGGTTGGCGGAACTTATGATCCGCTACGGCGTGGGCGTACAGGTCAAGAGGACTGTGACACTGGTCGAGGTGGATGAGGACTATTTCGAGTAGGTAGGGAAATAGACATGACTGAACCGAACAGTGAGGAAGCCGATATTTGGTCGGGTGTGTGGACGATTGGGCCTGACGCTGAGGAAATTCCAGGGGTGCTGAAATACGCCCCGCTTGAGGGGTTTGAGCTGCTTTTGCCTGGGGGTGCATTTCGGGAAATGTACGAACACAAAGGTTTCGGTGAATCCAAATTCACGCCAGGAGTTGAGGTAGCCATGATCGGTCCTGCTGACGGTCATTTCCCGGCAATTTGGGGCGTAGTTGAGGGACGCAAGGTGACCCTCTTTGATTTTGAGCTCAGCAGACAGGAAAATTTCGGATTCGAGTATCAAACGGCCTCCTATAAAGGCGACCTTCTGGCTTGGGGTGCTCATATACAAAGCAAGGAAGAGCTTTGTATCTGTGAAGCATCCCTCTCAGCGGACTACTTTCATCTGCTGGTTGAAGATGGTCTTCGTATTGAGGTGGATAGTGGGTATGGTGCCGAGGAAAAGCGTTATTTTACCGTAGAGGGTGAGTGGGACCCCAAGTCAACCGTTTTGGGAAAAGTTCAACTTAATGGCTCCGAGGCCTCGTTCAATGCAGTAATAAACGCCCCGAGACTCAAACAGTCAAGAAAGGAATACTTTGTAACCGCCACTAACTCGGTAGCTCTTCGTCACTCCTTCGCCCCCAAAACGAGCCTTCAGCGGGTGCTTGATATTAGTCGAGATCTGTCTAGGATTTTGACTTTAGCTCGAGGAAAAAATACCGAAATTTACACAATATCTTGCGATCTGGAAGGCGAAGGTAAGACAAGAGAGTCGGTCGAACTTATTCAATCGAGGAAGACGGAGGCGGAAGTTCAGTCGAGTGGACGGCTGAGCGCGGAATTCGCTTTTCGCCTCGGAGTAGACGAATTCTTAGCGGCTTGGAGCAAGTGGCTGGAGTTCTCCGCAGAAGGCTCACGTTTGATCGGTTTGCTTATCGAGCTGAAGACCGGCCAGTCGTTTTTAGAATCGAAAATCCTGCTTAGTGGTGTTCTTGCGGAGGCTTTCCATACGCAAGTTTTTGGTTCGTGCTTATCAGAAACCGAATCTAAATTTGAGACATTATTTCCTCAAGGCCAAGCTTATGAACTTAGGAAGGATAAAACCAAGCGGCCTACTTTCAGGCTTCGATTGCTCGACCTTTACATGCGGCTGCCAAAAGCGCTGAGAAATCACCTATTACCGGAAGGGCTCAGGCAGTGGCTGCGTTACCAAACAACAATGCGAAACAGTGTCGCGCACGATGCAGAAATAAAGGATGATGAATGGCAAGTTGCGTACGACGCACATACGTTGACTGTCGCCGTCGTTGAAGCACATGTGTGGCTTAAGTCAGAAGTCTCTCTATCGCGCCTGCTTAAGTATTCGAACGAAAAAGTGCGAAGCGCTGCGGCCAGGATGTCACGCTTGAAGCTTTCCAAATAATTCTGTTTTGAGGTCCCAGTGTAAAGATTAAGAAGAAGATTCCTTTCGAATATTTCGAATTGCTCTAAAATGGCCTTATGAATGAGGCACGGAATTACCGCCCCCACACGACCCTCCCACCGCAAGACCTAGGGGCCATGCTCGATGTGAGTAGGTTTCTGGAGACGTTGGAGGGGCCCGCTGCGCTCGTGGACTCCGACGGGCAGGCGGTGAATCTGCCCGAAGAGGCACTTGGAGTGTTGTCAGAAGCCGTTCGCGCGATGCAGCAGGGAAAGGCCGTTACTGTTGCGCCTGTGGATCAGTTGCTCACGACGCAGCAAGCAGCAGATTTTCTGGGCATTAGTAGGCCGACTTTGGTGAAAAAGCTCGAAGATGGATCGATAGAGTTTGAGCGCACTACCGGTGGAAGGCATAGGAGAGTTCGGCTCGTTGACGTGCTGCAGTACCGGGATGAGCAGCGGGCTGAACGTCGTAAAGCGCTGCGAGAGCTCGTGTCTGGGGCGCAGCGCTCTGGCGGCTATGACGCGGGTGCAGATGATGTAGATGCTGAGGATATTGCCTTGGCCCTCAAGGACGCTCGCAAGGAAGCGGCAAAGAAAGCGCGGCGTGGCTAGGATTTCGGCTCTTTTGGCTGCGTGCACACTGATCCCAAAGGGGCCGGGCAAGCCGTCACACTCGGTCTTCCCGACCCAGAAGCGAAACAACGTCGGTCTTAGAAGGTAGATAGTTTGTGGTGTCCGGCTCTGGAGCCGTAGTGGTCAGCGGGGAGTAAGGCTCTGGGTCGTGGCTCAAGATTCCGGCAGCTACTAGTTGCTGCACTCGGCCATCTGGGGATGAAATGGGAAAACTTGGGCACTGGGTCGATTGCGGTCGGTGATGGTCACAGTCTTTGCGGTGATTGGTGAGCTTTGGAACAGCTCGCAGTTGAACAACGGGATAGTGATGATTTTAGTGACGTGTGAGGAAAGAACAAGGGGGAGTCATACCGTTTGGCCAGGGAACGCAGTGATGGTGGTAGCTAGGTCTAGAGCCGTGACTTAGAATTACTGGGATTAAGACGTACCCGATGTGAAATCTTGTCCCTGGAGAACTCTATGGTGACCCCGACTCCCCCTACTCCACCGACTGCCGGGCGCAACGCTGCGCCGGGTGGGCCAGTCCGCAGCAGCAACTTCGGTTTCGTGCGTTACGTCTGGCCCACGGCGTATGAGGAGTGCCTGAAGGTAGAGCGGTTCGTGGATGCGGACCCGGTTATTTCCTGCTTCTATGCGCGCAAGGTGCTGGAGCGAGTGGTCAGCCATATCTGGGTGCTCCGGAATTTGGGTGATACTCAGTACCGCAGCTTGGCGGAGATGACCCGAGATCGCGCCTTCACTAACTGCGTGAAGAACGAGACCATGCTGCGCAAGATGACTCTCTTGCGCAAGAGCGGCAACGACGCCGCACACGCCGACGACATGGAAGGCAAGCAAGCGCCGACGTCCTCGCAGAGGGCGCGGAAGGCGGCGGCGCACCTCTATGACCTCATGGCCTGGGCGGTGCGGTACCACTCGGCCAACCCTCAGGCCGCGCCGGGTCCGCAGGCGGCTTTTGATACTAACCTGCTGGGCCAGGCCACAGCTGATTCCTCAGGCATCCACGTTGCTGGGCGCTCCCAAGCGCAGACCGCCGCGTACCTCAAGAAGCTGGCGCAGCAGGATGAGGAGCTAAAGAAGAACCGGCTGCTGCTCGATGAGGCCAAGGAAGCCGCACGTGAAGCGGAGGAGAAGCGTCTTCGTGAGGCAGCCCAGTTTGAGCTTAAGCGGCGGAGCGCGGAGCTTCGGGCGAAGGCGGATCTGGCTGATGCGCAGGAAGAAGCCGAAGCGGAGCGCGCGGCTGCACGGCAGGTAGAAGAGGAGCTTGCCGCCAAGATTGAGGCCCTCGAGGAGCAGTTGGCTGAGCAGCAAGCAGCCGCTGCAGAGCGCGCCGGGGTGGCAGCACCGTCGGCTGCGCCTTTGGCAATCAGCGAGGCCGAGACGCGCCGACAGCTCATTGACCCGATGCTCGAAGCAGCAGGGTTTAGTGATGATTCAATCACTCGAGAGCTCGAGCTGAGCGGCATGCCCAATCCCTCCGGCGTTGGCTACGCGGACTATGTCTTGTGGGATGATGACCGCACACCGCTGGCCGTTATCGAAGCGAAGAAATCGATGGGGTCTATGAGCGTGGGCTCCCAACAGGTGAAGCTGTACGCGGATTGCATCGAGCGCGAGTATGGAACGCGGCCGGTCATGCTGTGTACCAACGGCTATCACATTGACCTGATCGATGATGCCGCTAACCTTCCTGGCTCCGGTGTGGGCTATCCCGCCCGAGAGGTTGAAGGTTTCCCCACTGCGCAGCAATTTCGCCGCATGATCGGGCGGCGCACCATGCGTGCCCTATTGAGTGAGACGGCGGTTGATACGGAGATTGCTGGCGGCGGCGCCCGCACGTATCAGCTCGAGGCCATCCGCGCGGTGACGGAGACGTTGGAGAGGCGGAGGCGTCGCCAAGCATTGCTGGTTATGGCGACGGGAACTGGTAAGACGCGCGTGGCTGTGGCCACCGTCAAGCTGTTGCGTCAGGCCGGCTGGGTGGGCAAGGTGCTGTTCCTGGCGGACCGCACTGCCTTGGTCAATCAGGCGCACAAGGCTTTTGTGAGCATGTACGCGGAGTCCACGCCCGTGAACCTCATTAAAAATCCTGGGCAGGTGGGTGACGTGTATGTCACCACCTACAACACCATGATGAACCTGATTGGGGATGACGGAGACAAACCGGCCAAGTTTGGGCCGTTCGACTTTGACCTCATCATCGTGGATGAGGCCCACCGCTCCGTGTACAACCGCTTCAAGCGCATCTTGGAGTACTTCGATGCCTACGTGGTGGGGCTGACGGCGACGCCGAAGAGCGAAATCGACCATGACACATATGCGCTCTTTGAGATGGAAGATAAAACCCCGTCCTTCGAGTACGGCCTCGATGAAGCCGTGGCAGATGGAAACCTCGTTCCCTTCAAGACGGCTCGTCAGGACTCACTCTTCTTGCGTCGTGGTATGTCCTATGACGAGCTCTCCCCCGAGGAACAGCTGGCGTGGGACACGTCCGATTGGGGTACCGACGAGGACGGTGGGCGCCTAGATCCGCCCGGGCAGATTTCCTCGGCGGAGATTAACCGCTACCTGTTCAACAAGGACACCATACGCAAGGTGTTGAAAACCGTGGTGGAGAACGGGATTCGCGTGGGCGGTGACCAATTGGGAAAGACTATCATCTTCGCCCGAACCCAACGTCACGCGGAACTCATCAAGCAGGTCTTTGACGCGACGTTCCCGGAGTATTCGCGCACGGGTGCCTCCGTGATCACCACTCACACGAAGTATGCGCAGTCAGCGCTGGACGAATTCGCAGACCCAGACGGGGACGTCAACATCGCGATTTCCGTGGACATGCTCGACACCGGCGTCGACGTGCCCGAGGTGGTCAACCTTGTCTTCTTCAAACCCGTCTACTCCCCCACCAAGTTCTGGCAGATGGTGGGCCGAGGGACGCGATTGCGCCCGGATCTCTTCGGCCCGGGGATGGACAAGACGTACTTCCTCATCTTCGACTTCTGCGGCAACGTGGACGAGTTCTACAAGGGTGAAGCCCGTGATTCGGCCACGGGGCGCCCACGGTCGCTGTCAGAGAAACTCTTTGATGCCCGCGTGGGATTGCTCGCGCAGCTGGACAAGCACGCTAAGGCCCCAGAGATGCGCGCCGGGCTTGCGGACTCCCTCCACGCCTCGGCGGCGTCTGTGCCGCTAGGCCACATCATGGTCCGGCCCGGTGACAAGGAAACCCTCGTGCGCTACCGCGAGCGCTCCGCTTGGAACGATGTGGATGAGGAGAAAGCTGAGCAGCTGAGCCGCCATCTCGGGCACCTGCCGCTGAACACGATGAAGGAGCCCGAGACAGCAAAGCGCTTTGACCTTGTGATCCTGAAGCTCCAAGTGGGCTTGCTCGATCACAGCCCCGAGTTTGCGGCACTGCGCCAACGAGTGGAGAGGATGGCCAATGACCTCATGGCCGTAAGCTCCACCATCCCCATGGTGGCCGAGCGGCGGTCCTTCCTCGAGCGCGCGCTGGATCCGGAGTGGTGGACCAACGTTACGGTGGAGGACCTCGAGACCATCCGCATCGGCATGCGTTCGCTCATTCAGTTCGTCCCCAAGGCAAAGCGCAATGCCGTGACCCTCGACATCCAGGATGAGATGGGTGAGCTCACGATCGATGACGAGATGCCGTCTCAGTTGCCCGGCACCGGTTCCTACCCCTCCCAGCTGGAACAACAGCTGCGTGAAGTGCTGCAGGAACACGCCAACGACTTGGCGATGATCAAGTTGCGCAGTGCACGCACGCTAAACGCAGAGGATGTTGCTGCGTTGGAGGCGGTGGTGGCACAGGCCGGCAGGGGAAGCGCGGGCTCCACGGAAAGCATTGATATGCTGCGCGAACGCATGGGTGGGGACAGCATTCCTGCCTTCATCCGCCGCTTGGTGGGCCTTGATGAGGCGGCAGTCCGGGAACAGTTTGCAGACCTTCTCAGTAATACGTCTTTCAATGCTGCCCAAATACGCTTTATCAAGATGCTGGTAGATGTGCTGGTTCACAACGGTGGCGTGGCCTACGAGGAAATTTTCCAGCCGCCCTTTGATGAAGAGGGCTCTGTCGTCGACATCTTTCACAACAAGACCGACGTTATCGTGGATTTACGCAAGCGCCTTGAACGGATTGAAGCGACGGCACAGGCCACCTAGGTACTACTGTGCTTCGGAACCGAAATGCGGTCTAGCTGGGTCTAACTGGGGAGATGTCCGTGCGGTGACTACACTGTCTAACCATGACTAACCCGAGCGATAACACCACCCACCGCTACACGCCGGAGCTCGCCGCGCAGATCGAAAGCGCCTGGCAGCAGTACTGGAAGGATAGCGGTACGTTCAACGCGCCGAACCCAGTTGGGCCGCTCGCGGAGGACGGTAAGGAACTTCCCGCGGAGAAACTGAACGTACAGGATATGTTCCCCTACCCATCCGGCGCGGGCCTGCATGTGGGCCACCCGCTGGGCTATATCGCCACCGATACCTATGCCCGCTACAACCGCATGCTGGGCAAGAACGTCCTGCACACCCTGGGTTATGACGCCTTCGGCTTGCCGGCCGAGCAGTACGCCATCCAGACCGGTACCCACCCGCGCACCACCACGATGGCCAACATCGAGAACATGCGCCGCCAGCTGGGACTGCTGGGCTTGGGCCATGATCCGCGCCGCTCCGTGGCGTCGACGGACCCAGAGTTCTACAAGTGGACTCAGTGGATCTTCCTGCAGATTTACAACTCCTGGTTCGACGAGGAGCAGCAGAAGGCGCGCCCAATGTCTGAGCTCGTCAAGGAGCTCGAGGTAGGAAAGCGCAAGACCAAGGATGGCCGTTACTACTCCGATCTGACTGCAGCCGAACAGGTCGCAGCCCTGGACGAGTTCCGTTTGGTCTACCTGTCTAACTCCACCGTCAACTGGTGCCCTGGCCTGGGTACCGTGCTGGCAAACGAGGAGGTTACGGCAGAGGGTAAGTCTGAACGCGGCAACTTCCCGGTCTTCCGCAAGAACCTGTCCCAGTGGATGATGCGCATTACCTCTTACTCCGATCGCCTGCTGGATGATCTGGAGCTTCTGGATTGGCCGGAGAAGGTCAAGTCCATGCAGCGCAATTGGATTGGTCGCTCCCGCGGCGCCGAGGTGGACTTCACCGCTGAGGGCCACAAGATCACCGTCTTCACCACTCGCCCTGACACCCTGTTTGGCGCTGAGTACGTGGTGCTGGCTCCGGAGCACGAGCTTGTCGACGCCCTGCTCTCCCCCGTCCCGTATGACGACGACGTCGACCAGCGCTGGACCTTTGGCCACGATGATCCGAAGGAGGCCGTGGAGGCCTACCGTGAGTCCATCGCCGCAAAGTCTGACCTGGAGCGCCAGGAGAACAAGGAAAAGACCGGCGTCTTCTTGGGCACCTATGCGGTTAACCCGGTCAACGGCAAGCAGGTTCCGATCTTTATTGCTGACTATGTTCTGACCGGCTACGGCACCGGCGCCATCATGGCGGTGCCGGCGCACGATACGCGTGACTACGAGTTCGCCACCGAGTTTGGCCTGCCAATTACGGAGGTTGTCTCTGGTGGTGACATCAGCAAGGAAGCGTTTACTGAGTCCGGCAAGGCCGTTAACTCCGCTAACGAATCCATCGACCTGAACGGCAAGTCCAAGGAAGACGCAATCGCGGCCATCATCCCGTGGCTGGAGGAGCAGGGCATCGGCCGCGAAAAGATCCAGTACAAGCTGCGCGACTGGCTGTTTGCACGCCAGCGTTACTGGGGCGAGCCCTTCCCCATCGTCTATGACGCTGAAGGCCAGGCTCACCCGCTGCCAGAGTCCATGTTGCCGGTCGAGCTGCCGGAGGTAGAAGACTACAAGCCGGTCTCCTTCGACCCAGACGATTCCGATTCCTCCCCGCAGCCGCCGCTGGCCAAGGCCCGCGAATGGGTGGAGGTGGAACTCGACCTCGGCCAGGGCACCCAGACGTATTATCGTGACACCAACGTCATGCCGCAGTGGGCAGGTTCTTCCTGGTACCAGCTGCGCTACATTGACCCGCAGAATTCGGAAGAATTCTGCAGCTTGGAGAACGAGCGTTACTGGACCGGCCCTCGTCCTGAGGAGCACGGCGCTGGCGATCCAGGCGGCGTGGACCTCTACGTCGGCGGCGTCGAGCACGCAGTGCTGCACCTGCTCTACGCCCGTTTCTGGCACAAGGTCCTCTTCGACCTCGGCCACGTTTCCTCCAAGGAGCCGTACCGCCGACTGTTCAACCAGGGCTACATCCAGGCCTATGCCTACACCGATTCCCGTGGCGTTTACGTCCCGGCTGCCGAGGTGGAGGAAAAGGACGGCAAGTTCTACTACAACGGTGAAGAGGTCAACCAGGAGTACGGCAAGATGGGCAAGTCCCTGAAGAATGCCGTGGCTCCGGATGACATCTGCCGCGACTACGGTGCCGATACCCTGCGCGTTTATGAGATGTCCATGGGTCCGCTGGATACCTCCCGCCCGTGGGCAACCAAGGACGTCGTCGGCTCCCAGCGCTTCCTGCAGCGTCTGTGGCGTCTGGCTGTAGACGAGACGACAGGAGAGCTTGCTACTAGCGACGCCGCGCTCACCGAGGATGATCTCAAGGCCCTGCACCGCGCCATCGCCGGTGTGCGTGATGATTACGAGAACCTGCGTCTGAACACCGTGGTGGCTAAGCTCATCGAGTACGTCAACTACCTGACGCGCACCTACGGCAACTCCGCCGAAGGCGCTCCGCGTGCTGCGGTCGAGCCGATTGCGCAGCTGGTCTCCCCGATTGCTCCGCACATCGCGGAGGAGCTGTGGAAGCGCTTCGGCCACACCGAGACCATCACCTACTCCTCCTTCCCCACCTTCGAGGAGAAGTACCTGGTAGATGACGAGATTGAGATTCCGGTCCAGATTAACGGCAAGGTTAAGGCTCGCGTTAACGTGCCTGCCGACGCCGACGAGGGCACCGTGGTTTCCGCCGCGCTTGCCGACGCCCGCATCGTCGAGCTGACCGAGGGCAAGAACGTAGTCAAGAAGATCTACGTCCCTGGCCGCATGGTCAACCTGGTGGTTAAGTAAGCGCTAAATCATCACAAACAGAGGGCCTGCGCCACATCAAGGGGCAGGCTCTCTCCCCTATTTGTGCTGCTTGTCGAGGCCACGAGCTGCACGCTCACAGGTGGTCCTTTCCAGTTTCGGGGCCATGCCGCAGGGCATGTTCGCGCCATTGGGTGATATCCCAGCCGGTGAAAGGTTTCAAAGGCATAACGAAATACTAGGTTCTCTGGTAGACACGGGGGTTTCGCGGTAAGTCATTAAGCATGAATCCAAACCAAGAGCTGCTCAGGGACGCTTTGCGTCGGCTCGACATTGCCGAGCAAGCACTTAGCGACGCCCGCGCCAGCCTCCGCGATTTCGAACGTCAGACGGCCGGCGTGCCCGAGATGCAGCCAATTTCCACCCCACCCCAGCAGGCCCCTGCGCCACCTCCAGTGAAGCAGCCAGCGCAACCGGCGGCGCAGCCCCAGCCGCACGCGGTACCTCCTCCTTATCCATGGCAGGCACCACGGCCGCGTGCCCCGCGGGACCGCGAGAAGACGCTCATCAGTGCGGTTGCTATTGGTGGCACCGTCATCACCCTGGCGGGCGTGGCCTTCCTTGTGGGACTTGCCATTCAGGCGGGCCTGCTGGGGCCAGTGGGCCGCGTCGTTCTGGCCTATATCGTTGCTGCTGCGCTGCTCGGCGCGGGCTGGTGGTTCCGTGATAAGGCAGCACCGGCCGGTGTAACCGCCTTGGTGGCCACTTCCCTATTTGCGGCGCTGGCCACGACGTTCCTGGTGGTCACGTGGCTCGGGTGGTGGCCGGTGTGGCTGGGCGCGGTGCTCATGGCGCTCATCTATGGCGGATTCGTGGGGTACGCCCATTGTTTCCGCCAGGGCTCATTCACACAAGAGTGGATGGCCGCAGGCGCAGGCATCGCCGCACTCTCCTACCCCAGCGCAGTGGTACCCGCGCACGTCGGCGGTGCCATGCTCGTTGTCGTGATCCCGTTGGTTACCGCCACCTACAGCGTCTTGTGCCGCAGTGAGCGCATGGCCGAGGTGCTGCGGGCTATCGCCGGCATCGGGCTTGCCGTGGGCATGATGGAAGTCGCCGTCCGCAGCACCCCCTTCAGTCTGCCCTCGTTGTGGATCGCCATCGCATGCAGCCTGCTCGCCATCGCGGCTGTGGCCTTAGTGGTCTACTTCCCCACCGCCAAGGCGGAATTTGGATTCGCGTTCTTGGGGCTGTTCGCCCCGGGCTTCCTGCTGTTCACTGCCCTCTTTCGCGCGGACACCATCCTCGCCCAGTGGATGGCCGTTGCTGCCCTGGCTGTCATCGTGGGTATCGCCTGGCTTGGCAACTCCGTCATCAGGGATTGCGCACTTGGGGCTATCCCCGTGGTCTATGCCTTGGTCATGCTCAACACCATGGCGGGCTGGACCGGCACAACTCCCACAGGGACCATGGCTGTAGTCCTGACGTTTGTCCTAAGCGGGCTCTTCTTTGCAGCATTCGTGCTGCTCTTCCAAGCGATGCGCAATGCTTTCGTCCTGGCCGCCTGGTTCCTCGGCTCGATCATAGTGCTCTCCCCGCTCCTCGGCGGTGTGCTCTTTGATCCGCCTGCCCTCGCTGGCATGGAGCCACTTGCCGAGGGCATCGTCCTCACCGTGGCTCTCATCGCGGGCTACCTGTTGCGCCAGCGTATCCCCCACTACGAGAGCCGTGGAGTCGCAGCCGCACTGCTACTCTTTGTACTCCTGCTCAGTCTTCTTGCCGCGGTAGGCACAATCGCCTCGGCAGCCGCCATCGTGGCGGGAGCCGAGGGCCTCAAGACTGCCTACCTGGCTTCGCACGCTCTGGTTTCTGTGGCGTGGATGGTCCTTGCTGCCCGCCTGCTTCTTGCTGCGGACCAGCGCTTTACCGCCATCGGCGTGCTGCTTGCCATTGTGGCGGTGGCCAAGCTGACCTTCTTCGATCTCGCGGCCACAAGCGGTATCTTCCGCGCGCTCGCATTCCTGCTCAGCGGCATTATCTTGCTGACCATCGCGGTGCGTCGGCGCGGCGTCGATAAGCCGCGCCGCGAACAGGCCTAGGCCTCGTCCCAGAAAGGAGTAGCGCAGACCGCCACGGCGTCGATTGTCGCGTGCGCGGGCGGTTCTTCCTCGAAGACCACCGCAAACCCGGCCACTTGGCCCACCCAGAATTCATTTTCGGTGAGCTCATGCACGTGCTTCGCGACGTCCTTTACCTCACCCGTCACCCGCACCCGCGGCGTGAGCATGCTGGGCTTGTAATTGCTGTAGAAGCGTTCCGTGTCGGGGGCCTCGAAGTCCTCGATAGCGTGGTGACCTGCGGGTTCCACGTGCGTGGCCAGGAGTGCGGGGTACAGTGTGCCCTGCAAAGCCTCGCCACCGGCAGGGTTGCCGGCGGGGAGGGAAAAGGGGGCGTCGACAAGCGCGGCGAAGCGCTTACCTGCAGTTTCTACCACCCCGATGAAAGGCGTGGCCCTGTAGATGGTGCCCTGCTGGGCCGGGCCGCGGTAGGTGACCACGGCGGTCTGCTCATCTTCGTAGGTCATCGCAGTGATGCAGATGCCTGAAGGATCGCGGTGATAGAGGACCTCGTCAAACGCGGGGTCCTCATGGGAGCGTGCGACCTCGTGGAGCTCGTCGACGGTTTCCAAAAAGATGTCCATGATGGGCCATCTTAGCTGCGCGCGAGAGCCTCGCCTACGCGCTTGCCAGAATGGATGCAGCCGCCCAGGAACGTGCCCTCGAGCGCGTTCTTGCCATGCATGCCACCGCCGCCGAAGCCGGACGCCTCGCCGCAGGCATACAGGCCGGTCAGGACGGTTCCGTCGGGATTGAGGCAGGCGCCGTCGAGGTTGGTTTCGATGCCGCCCAGCGTCTTGCGTGTGAGTACCTTGAGGCGCACCGCGATGAGCGGGCCCTTGTCGAGCAAGCGATGCGGGGCCGCGCAGCGAATCAACTTGTCGCCTAAGAAACCGCGAGCGATGCGGATGTAGTTGACCTGAGCGTCCTTGGAGAACGGGTTGTCGAGCTGCGCGTCGCGATCCTCAATGATCTTGCGCAGTTGGTCCACATCAATCTTGGGTGAACCCTCTGGACTGATGGAATTCATGCCTTTGACCAGGTCTTCTAGGTTATCTTCGACAACCCAGTCGATGCCGTTGTCCATGAAAGCCTTGACGGCCACATGGGTGCCTGGGCCGAGCTTGCCGGCCAGCTTCTTGAACTCCTTGTCTGTGAGGTCGGGGTTCTGCTCGGAGCCGGAGAAGATGAACTCTTTGTCCGCAATCTCCTGGTTGAGCACGAACCAGGAGTAGCCATGCCCGGTGTTGGTGATGTGCGACAGTGCGGCGAGGTTATCCGAACCAGGGAAGAGGTTGGTGGGCAGACGATTTCCTTCCGCGTCGAGCCACAGGCTGGATGGGCCTGGGATGATGCGGATGCCGTGCTCTGGCCAGATGGAATTCCAGTTGCTCATGCCCTCGGGGTAGGCCCACATGCGGTCCTGGTTGACGAGGTTGGCGCCGGCCTTGCTGGCGATGTCGATTCCTCGGCCGTCGACATGCGCGGGAACACCCCTGACCAGTTCCTCTGGGCATTTACCCCAGCGCTCAGTGGGCCACATGGTGCGCACTTTCTCAAGGTTTCCGCCGATGCCGCCGGTGGCAATCACCACGGCCTGGCCACGGAGCTCAAATTGCTTGACGACGTCCCTTCCGCTCGCCTCACCACGCACCTGGTCGGTGGGCGCCAGGACCGAGCCCTTCACACCGACGACGCGCCGTGCGCTCCCGTTCCCCTCGGTGATGAGCTCGTCCACGCGGTGGCGGAAGTGGAATTCCACCTTGCCTTCCTTCTCGGCCTTCTCAAGAGGTTCGCGGAATACACGGACTACCTCAGGGCCGGTGCCCCAGGTGAGATGGAAGCGGGGGACTGAATTGCCGTGCCCGGAGGCGTCGCCCGAGCCGCGCTCTGCCCAGCCAATGGTGGGCAGCACGTTAAGTCCCAGCTTCTTGAGGTAAGAGCGCTTTTCATTTGCGGCGAAGCGAACGTACTCGCGGCCCCACTTGCGTGGCCAGTAGTCGTGGGAGTCTTCGGTGGTGACTTCGTCGTAGTCGGCGGAGTTGGCCCAGTCGCGCCAGGCCAGTTCCTCGGAGTCTTTCACACGCATGAGCTTTTGCTCAGGGGAGCCGACGTAAAACAGGCCACCAAGTGACCAAAAGGCCTGTCCGCCCAGGTTATTGCGATTTTCCTGCTCGAGGAAGATGACGTGCTTGCCGCCTTTGATGGCCTCGTAACCTGCGACCATTCCTGCCAGCCCAGTGCCGACGATAATGACTGAGTTCTCTTTCATACACAAAAGCATACGGCAGGAATGTGACCTGTGACGCAGTCTCCTTAATCGTGGCGGCAATAACGCCTATTCGTATTACTGCTGCGCGTAGATGGTGTCGACCTTCTCCACCAGGGTCAGGACGTCGTAGGACGCAACCAGCTCGTCGTGCTGGTTGTAGAGGGCGGCATCCCAGCAGACCTCGCCATAATCGTCGGTCACGCGCGGGGTGATGCGCTTGGCGGTGAGCTCGATGCGGATGGAATCGTCGTAGGTGACAGGGTTGATAAAACGCAGGTTCTCCAAGCCGTAGTTCGCCAGAACGGGACCCGGAGCAGGCTCTACGAAGAGGCCGGCTGCCCAGGAAACCAGAAGGTAACCGTGTGCGACGCGGCGCGGGAAGAAGGGGTTCGCGGTGGCGGCCTCTTCGTCGGTGTGGGCGTAGAAAGTATCGCCGGTTTCGTTGGCGAAGGCTGTGATGTCCTCCAAGGTGACCTTGCGCAGGTCCGACGCGAATTGGTCGCCTACCTTGAGCGTTGCCAGATCCTTGCGGAAAGGATGTGTACCGGTGCCTGCCTCCACATCGGCGCGGGTCACGCGGTTAACGGCCGCGCCACGGTGCCACTGGCCGGTAATTGCCGTGAGGTGATCTGGGGTGCCCTGGATGGCGGTGCGCTGCATGAAGTGCTTGATGCCGCGCACGCCGCCGAGCTCCTCGCCGCCGCCGGCGCGGCCTGGG
>VNIW01000221.1_pt1 | contig 29463 bp, 30 predicted proteins | sample 7248591 | NCBI WGS metagenome assembly VNIW01 (sample SAMN12251776, study PRJNA551026) | human skin metagenome | isolation source: skin samples from patients infected with Netherton Syndrome | host: Homo sapiens | place: France:Paris | reverse complement strand
ACGTGCCCCTTGGGCCACTTCCGTCACGCGGTGTGGCCCATCATGGGACACCGCGGGAGGCATCGCCTAGCCTACCGGCACCGATGAGGCCTCCAGTAACCGGCTGGCCAGAAGCGCTACAGTCCGTAGCCGGTGTCGCGGTCGTGATCGGTGGTGTTGTGTTCATAGCCGGTCTCGGTGCCGAGCCTGCGTTTCGGCGCATGGTCTTCGTGGAGATTCTCTTCGATGACCTCGTCGAGGAGTGCTGCGATGTCGATTTCTGAGCTGTCGGACTCGTTGACGTTGTCAGGGTCGTTCCAACCGGGCACGTTTTCTTCCAGAACTTCGTTGAAGAGGTCGTGGATCTCTTCTTTGGAGATCGATTCGGTAGAGGTCGACTCCGCGCGCGTCGGCTCATAGTCGTCACTGGCGTCGTCGTTGAGCCAGGGGAGTCGGTCAAGGCCGAACTGGTCGTCGATGCTGTTCCGGTTGTACGCCAGGGGCTTGTTGGTTTCGTCGGGGCGATCGTTGGTGTTGCTGCCGATGGTGGTGGCCTGGGCTCCGAAGGCGGCTGCGGCTGCTGCGGGTCCGGTCAGGGGGATGGTACCGCTGGGGTTGGTGGCCGTTCTGCTGGGGCGGGTGGGCTGGTGCTGGTGTGGTTGGGTGGCGTTGTCGTCCTGGGGGGTGGTTGTGGTGTTGGTGATGCCGCGGTCGGCCAGCCAGTCGAGCATCGTTGGCTCGTTGGCGGGGTCGGCTGTCTCGGTGGTTTGTGCGTCGGTAGGGGCGGTGAGCTGGGTGTGGGTCTGCTCGAGCCAGCAGGCCAGTTCGATATCCGCGCCCGGGATCACCGGGGGAGGGGCAGGCAACGCCCCGGTGCCCGCCTCGGTGTGGCCGCTACCGGTGGTTCCGGCATCGGTTGCCGCGGCGGCGGTGTGGGTCATGTGTCGGATGCGGGAGGCGATCAGCCTGCCCGGTGAGTCGGCCCAGTCGATGTCCTCGGAGGCTTCCAGCCACACGTGGCGGGCGTCGGTGCCGTGTTCGGCGGCGGCGGCAATGGCGTGCTCGATGGCTTCGGTGCCGTCGGTGTCGATCATGGCGGCTTGCCAGACCGGTAGCGACTCGAGCAACCGTCCGGTGGTGTGGCAGGCGAAGTGGCTGGTCGCCCGAGACGCCCCTTCCAGGTACAGCCTGCGGATCGACTCGTCGCTGCCGTAGGTGTCGAACTGTGCGGTGATTTCGTCGGTGGCCGAGCGTTGTGAGGTATCCCGGCCGACCACGGTTTCCAGGACCTCACGTGCGGTGGGGGCAAGGGCCTCGCCGGAGTGGTGTTGGTGGGCGTCCTCGGCGGCTGTGTCGATGGTGGGGGTGGTGTCGACGTAGACGTGTGCCTGCCTCTTGTGCCGGGTGAGTGCAACATAGGCTGCGTTGCGGTCCATTGACGGGTCGATGACCGCGTGGGCGGTGTCCACGGTTGCGCCCTGGGCGCGGTGGGCGGTTGACGCGTAGCCGAGTTGGGTATGGGCTGCGACGTAGTCGGCCGGTAGGTGCACTCGGGTCTTGGTCTGTGGGTCGAAGGTCTCCAGTGATCCGTCGGTGCGGATGGCGCGGACGTGCAGGCGTTGGCCGTTGAGTACGCGCACACCACCTGCGACTCGGCCGGTGGTCGGGGCCTCGGGGTCGGTCAGTAGGGTGTTCTTCCTCGCCAGGATCGTGTCACCGATGTGGGCGTCCAATCCGTCGGACAGTCGTGTGGCCGGCCCGCTGTCGGCGACTCGGCCATCCGTTTGTCGGGCGTGCTGGATCATCTCGTTCATCGTCGTCACCGCGGCGTTGGTCGAGGCGATGCACAGGCTGGTCTTTCCCGCCGCGATGTCGGTGAGGTAGCCGCCGACTGCGCGCGTGAGCATCTGCTGTTGTGTCCCGTCACTAACCCACCCGCGGTCGAACAGGATGTCCAACCCGGTGGTGTCGCCGTCGCGGAGAGCCAGTGAGGCCGTGGCCATCTCGGAGTCGTCGCCGAACCGCATGACCTCGGTCAGTTCCGGGGTACCGGGGCTGCGGGTCAGGGTGCGGAACATTCCGCCGGTTTCGACGGCATCCAACTGCGCGGGGTCGCCGACCATGCGGATCACCGCCCCGGTAACCCGAGCGATGTCGACAAGGTCGGCCATGCGCGATGTGGAGGCCATGCCGGCTTCGTCGACCAGGAGCATGTCACCGTGGTTGATGGCTACGGGCAGCTGGCCGGCCCGGTCGGACCCGGTGTAGCCGGCTTCACCCGCGATCTGCCAGGCGTGGGTGAGTGAATCGATGGTGTGGCAGTCGGTGCCGATGTCACCTTCCAGGACCTTCGATGTAGCTGCTGATGGGGCCAGGCCGATCACGGACCGTCCCTGGTCGGTCCACAGATCGCAGACGAGCTTCATGCTGGTGGTTTTGCCCGTTCCGGCCGGACCCACTGCGACCGCCAGCTGGGTTCCACAGGTCAGCAGGTGGCGGGCCATCTGCACCTGCCCAGTATTCAGGCTGAACCCGCGGTTTCGGGTGAACCGGTCGAGGGCAGCATTGATGTCGGCGGCCGAGACGAACACCGGAACCGGGCTCTCGGCAGCAGCCAGGATCGCGCGTTCCCGGTCGAGTTGGTCGGTGGTGGAGTAGACCTCGGCGTTGTTACGCCGGTCGATTCCCACCCCGTGCTCGTCGGTGAGGGCGCCCGGGAGGTCCCGGGTTTCCGGTGGGGTCAGACACACTGCCATGCGGGTCAACGCAGCGTCCATCACCGCCTCCCGGGCCGTGGTTAGCGCCTCCGGTGAGTCGAAGGTGTAGCCGTGCAGAAGCTGATTCACCGAGTTGGTCAGGTGCGATCTTTTGAATGTCGCCCGCCGGGACAGCGTGACGTCGATCGCCTGGGCGGCGACCTGATCGACCAGTGTCGTACTGAAGGCCGGGCGGGTCACCTCGGCGCCGGCAACCCGGTCGGCCAGCTCATCGAGCGTCGCCGAGGGAACGATTTTTTCGGCCTGCTCGCGCCACTGGCCGCGCAGCTGTTCGAGCGACCCTGCCGGGCGTTTCGCATCCCGGGTTTCCAGGATCGCTGCCTGCCACAGCCGGTAGTTCACCCGCGAAGATGGCTGCCGGCCATGGCGCTCGACGTAGTCGGCGACCATGCGTTCATACACCGGCTTGGCACCGGCACGACGCGACGCAAACGCCTCGTTCAGCGACCGCGGAACACCGGCGACCTCCCACACCGGTCCGGCGTCCGTGCCCTTGGATACCGGGGTGAACTCGACGCCCAACCGTTCGGACAACAGCTGCTGCAAAGCGGTGTTGTAGACCCCGCCGGCGGTGACGGCATGCTCGTGCAGTGCGCGGCCGTCGATGGTCTTCCACTTCCCGACAGCACCAGCTGCACGACCCACCGGGGTGTCAGCAACCCTGACCTTGTTGGATACCAGAACGTGGGAATGCAGGTCCGGGTCCCCGCTACGGGTGTCGAAGTGGGTGAACTCTGCTGCGATCACCCCGTCGGTTTCCACCTGCTGGATACCTCCGGTGCCGATGCGGGTGAACAACGCATTGTCCTGCACCCATTCCAGGGCGTGTGCGACCGCGTCATGGTGCGCCGCGGCGATCACATTCGCAGTATGCTCGTCGGCCAGCCCCCATAGCACCGAGACCGATTTGACCGGTGAAAACGTCAAATCGAAGCCACTGACAGCCTGGGGAGTGGAGTCCTGCAGGCGGTTGACCCAGTTGATGACCTCCCGACCATCGGCGGGTGCTTGGCCGTCGTGGGCGTCGGCGAAATGCGCCCGACCAACACTCAAGGCCAATTCACCGCGCTCAGCCTCGGTCGGGCGTCGATCATGGGCAGCACGGAAGGTTTTCTCCGCCGCGGCCAGGTCCGCCAAGACCACGTGACCGCCGGTGTAGATACTGAACTTCCGGCCCAGTTGCACGTCCTTGACCGACTCGCCGGCCTCGATTCGCGCGTCGGCGTCCGTGTGCAGTCCCTCGCCGTACAGGGCGGCCATCTGGTCCTCGGTCACCTGCGCACCGGCGGTGACAGTCTCGGAGGCAAGGCCAGCCACGCCGCGACCACACCACCGGCCGGGCGGGGTGCCCTTGGCCTGGTAGTAGGCGCTCAATCGATCGCCGGACTCGACCTGTCCGGTAGGGGAGCAGCCCTCGACCCCAGCAGTGGTCTCGGCGGTGTTCTGTGCGTCCGGGTCGGCGTCGTTGGTCGCGACACTGCGCAGCAGATAGCGGTACCCTTCGCCCGCATGCACCGCCCGGATCGACATCATGACACCAGATCCTATCGGCCCGACAAGCTCCCGGCCAGCACCACAGACAGCACCAGTGATGCAGCCGTATCTGAGCAGTACGTTCCCGACACACTTGATAGTGCCAAGTGTGTATCTGATCTGTTCTGAGGGCTCGCTGCGGGGGTTTTCTGTCTGCTGGCGGCAGTCAGTCGAGATGGTGGAGAGTGAGGAACTGGGCAGGGCAGGGGCACCTTGGGCATGGATGTCAGCAGGGGAGTGGTCGGTGGAGCAGGTTGTGTGATGTCTGTGAGACCGTAGGCGGGGTCCTGTGTGCCCGGTTGCTGTGTCAGGAGATGCCCATCCTGACTACCGATCCCGCCGTCGCGACGCCCGCCCCGCCACAACACCGTGTGCGCTATCATTGACGACACCGCCCTAACCGACTAGCTCATCACACGGTGCGGTGCCGCACACCGGGTGACCGGACTCACGCGCGAAGCACCACCACAGTGATGGGCGCGACCCGACCGACTCTTAACAGAAAGCACAGGCCTGCGATGCCCACGACCAAGAAAGACTCCCGGAACCTGTCTGCGAGGCAGCGAGCCCGCCTGGCCACCGAGGAAAACCAGCGCAAGCTCAAGACCAGGCAGAAAGCCTTGGCGAGAGTCTTCTCCGCGCTCGATGCCCGCGACGACGCCACCGTAGCTGCAGGCCACGCACTGGCAGAGCTCAAACAGCTCGGAGGGACCAACACCACCATCGCCGAGGAAATCGGACTGGACACCCGGGACGTCAGCGCACTGCTCCGCCACGCCGCCCACGCCACCGCCCCCAACACCAACACCGACGCCGGCGACGACCGCGACACCGACCCCACACACCCTGAGCCGGACACGAACGATCATGACGAGTAAGGTGTGTCCACCTCCAGGTGGTGACCTGGCCACATGGACACGTTAGGTTCTCGGGGTGGGTCGGGTGTTAGGGGTGTGCGTGATCTTCCTGGCCGTGTTCCTGCAGGGGTTGCTGACAGGTTCTGGGCGAAGGTCGTGCGTGCGCCGGGTCAGGGGCATTGGATTTTCACCGGGGCTGTCAGCTCACCGGACGGATACGGACGTGTGACTTTCACCCAGTGTGGTCGTCAGTACTGTGTCTCCGCCCACCGGTTGGCCCTCTGGATCGCCGGTGTGGACATCCGTGACCCCGACATGGTGGCAGAGCACCGCTGCAACGAACCCCTGTGTGTCCGCGTGCACCCCGCCCACCTGGTCGCATCCACCCGGACACGCAACATCACCTACGCCAGGCTCACCGGCCGCTTGCGTGGCCCACGCGGCGGAGCCGACAGCGGATGGCGCACACGCCACCAACGCAGCGTCGATGTCCGGGACGCTGTCGCAGGCGGGTGGGACCCGGATGCCTACGCCCGCGCGGCACGTCCTGTGACCAACCCGTTGGAGCAACCGAGACTGTTCTAGGACGCCGGTGAGGAGCGTCTTCCATGAATCATCGGCGAGTTCCGGTACCCGGGACCAGCCAGACACAACCCGAGGAACACGAAGAACCCCAGAGCCGGGCCGAACAGGACACCGAGTGGGAAAATCCACCACTTCCGCTTGCGGACTGCCAGCCACAGCGACAGCACCACCCACACCCAGCAGTAGATCGTGAACGCCACCATCATCGACTACCATCCCCCTGCGTCTTGTCGATCGATCTGGCCGCCACATCACCAACGTTGCCACCGACCGGGTGGATGTCCTCGGCGTGAGCGAGAACCACCGTGCCCAGGGATGCGCCGATGGCCTCCACGGCGTCACGGACCTGATCACAGGCACGATGCACCACACCCGGGTGCCACCGCGTCAGATTCACCGGCATCTGGTAGCACTCCTCAGCCACAAAAAGGAAACTCGCCGCATCAATGCTTCTGAAGTCGAACCGCTCGTACAACTCCGGCATCTGTGTCACCAGGATCTGCCGAGTCAGGTGCACACTAGAACCCACCATCGGTATCGCCCAGTCCGTGCCGACAACCCGGTCGAACCACCGACACGCCCTGGCCTCCACCGCGCCCGCGGTCCACTTATCCGCGGTACCCAGATCCGTCACCCGGACCAGCTCACCCCACAGCCCCGACCGCTGCCACTCATCGAACAAACCCGGCACGGCACTCTCGGCAACTGCATCCAGGTCCGGGGGCACGATGATCGACTCAAAACTCGCCACCTCCCCGAACCCCCGATCGAAGGCCACCATCCCCAACTCCAGCAGCTGCATGGACTCCACATCGGTGACCACCGTGCTCACCCCAACGAAGTGCACCTCATCATCATTGTCAAAGGGAATGCGCGTGCTACCCATACAAGACCTCACTGCTTCTTGATCTGTTCACCCCACCCCAGCCGTAGACACCAGGTAAGGGGTGTTGTCTGTTGCACTAAAAACCTGTCAGGCCACCTGACCACCGGCAGCACCGGTGGCGATCGCCTCGGCGACCTGCTCGCGGTTCCACCCGGTGGCACGAACAATGTCCCGGATCGGCATGCCCAGCTCTGCGACCCGGGCGACCTCGGAATCCGTGGCATCCCCGGCCACCGTCAGACGCGGCAGACCCACACCCACAGCAACGAGCACCTGTTTGGTGTAGGCAATGTCCGCCTCCCCGGCGTCAATCATCGCAGGCGTCAGCCTCACCTGGTCACGCTCACTGATGACCACACACGCCTGACCCACCAACCGCTCGGCTGCCGCCCCGGCCAGATCGAACACCGACCACGCGCACGCAACGACACCATCAACCGCACTGCTGGCCAGCACATCAACCTGCTCATCGCTCATCGACCCGACCCACCGCACAGCATCAGCGGTAGAACCAAACACCGGGATGCTCATCGCCGATCTTCCCTTCTCCTGTTGCCATCTCATCGGTATAGCATTAAGTATACCACGACCGGTTGCACACGCAACTTTTTACGGGGTCTTTTTTCTTGTCATTTATCCCCGTTCCTCTGCAGTGGACGTGAGGGTAAATGTGCAGGTGACTGGTCTTTGAGTCTGGGTGGTTGTGGCATGCCAGACAGTGCGGTTCATGTCCGTCACGGATCACCCAGTGAGAGTGCAAGACAACGTCGGGCACAGGTGGTTTTTTAGGCAAGGTGATAGCCCGCCGGAGGCGGGGTATCGCCGCGGCAGCCAAGAACCGTTACCCGCATTCCACCGAGACCACGGGACGCCACCTGTCCTCATCGACGACTGAGCGTGCCCGATTCCACCCCCACCCCCTGCACAGCAAAGGCAATCAGGCTGCTAGGGTCCCGACGTGCTGATGAGATACCCCCAGGATCGTGGCGATATCACGAAGCGTGTATCCCTGCTTCCTCATGCGCTTGACCAGCTCTCGCGTAGCACGAGTCGCATTCCTATGAGCAGATTCAGCCGCACGGCGTTGCTCTTCGGCCTGCCGCTGAAGATCGGTGAGCTCGGGAGCCAGGACCGGCATGACATCGATACTGATCTCAGACTCGTCGAGCTTGGCCAGGTAGGCAATCGCCTCACGCATTTCCTCCGCCGCATGGTCCAAACGACGGGTCTGGGACACCGCCCCCAATTCCTGACACTCCAGAACCCACACCGGCCCCGTACCACGTTGCGCAGTGACCGTGAAAGTCTTCATGACCGCCACCATCCTTTCCCTAGTTCGTTGGCGTACTGATCGAAGAACTTGCGGGCCGTCACGTCGTCGATTTCACTGTGCCGGCCAAGAGTGCGGGTCGTCTGCCCGACACGCACAGCATCATGCCTGGTCAAACCGACAACACTGAAGTCCAACCCTCGGCGCTTCGCCTCAGATTTCAGCTTCTTGAGAACCGCCGTCCGCTTCATAATAATAATAATAGTCTACCACAGGTTGCACAACCTAGGCAACTACGATTGACACAGAACGGTCACCGGAACATCCTGTTGACCTTCCCTGTTTCGGTCATCCTGCTCGTTTGATGGGTACCAGGTACGACCCGTCGACCCGGCGGATTTCCTCCCGGTCGTGGTCGACGACGTAGCCGGCTCGGTTCAGCATCCGGGTCCAACCCACATCCCGCCGGTTCGACATCCGGGCGGGCCGAATCTCCGCGACGACATCGATAGCCTCCCCACCGGTCCACAACGCCAACCCGATCCAGTCTGGCTTCCGCTTGGAAGGCACCACCACCCAATCGGCCACAGGAACAAACCGCGGCCTGCGGCCCGACCGGGTAGCCATCACTTTCTCCGCCTTGGCCTGCGGCACCGCCCCGTCGACAAACGGCCGACCACCATTGATCTCCTCAGACAGGTAATCCAGGTAGTGCCTAACTGCTGCCCGGTACAGCTCTGTCATCGACGTCTCAGCTGCAACCTCACCCAACCGCTGGCGGGCGGCCTCCAACTCGTGATGCACCCCGACTGGAAGCCTGATCCTGCTGACCACCGACGCCTGCTCAAACCGGTCCTGCCTCGTCACGCCGCATACCCTCCTGCCGTACTGTTGTCGGTACCCTTTCGCTGCGTGTTGCGGGCAGTGATCTGCCCGACAGCAGCAAACACCTCAGCAAGCTCACCACGAGCCTGCACACGCCCGTCCTGATCCTCACCCGAAGCAGTGGGCACCCCGGGGAGGAACCCCTCCCGGCGGGCCTTCGCCCGACGCTGCCTGGCCCCCACCTCGGCGAGGATGTCGAACAGTTCACCGTCCGGCGCGGTTGCACCGACCTGGGCCAGGTAGGTCGTGGCCGCGGCGAACTGACGCCGGTACGACCGACCCAACACCTCATCAGCCCAGTACACCACCGACGCTGGCACCCCACCCAAGCTGGCAAGATCAGCGACCATCACCTCACACGCCCCACCAGCCGGGAAGGTCACATCCACCCGGTCAGGGTTGTCCCGAACCCACCGGACAACCTCCCCGGCACCCACCGCCCGACCCTCGCCGACCAGGGCCTGCATCACACCAAACAGGGCGCCCGAGTATGGGCTAAAGAAGTCCAGCGGGTGCAGGTAGTCCACCACGTAGGCCACATCACCAGCCGGGACATCATCGACCCACAGCAGGCACGACAACAGCATCGCCTCAACATCCACACCAGCAGGCGCCTCCGGGCCCGGGGCAGCCGGATCATCCCACGCCACAGATCCGAGGTGGTCATCAACCCTGTTTCCCATCATGCCCTAAGTATACCATCTCACGTCGCGCCCGCAACCGGTATAGTAGCCTTTTTTCTTGCTATTTCACCCCCGTGGAGCTCATCGTCGATGGTCGTGTTTGTGCATGTCATAGGCCATCTATGCCGCAGGCGGTGACCCGTGGTGGCGTCGAGGATTACTGCACTGTGTGACCACCACCGATGAAGTGCACGATCACGTCGGGTACAGGTGGGGCCCTTTTAGGCAAGGCGATAGCCCGCCGAAGGCGGGGTATCACCGCGGCAGCGAAGAACGTTGTACATCGTCAACGCAAGGAACAGCACCGGTTGCTACACTCCGGTAGTTGCACGTCTTGCACCTACGTGCATTCCGTGCTCATGTTGGCTCATGAGGTTTAGTCGGGCCAGTTTGGAGGCCTTTCACGTCCACGGCATCCCACCGAAGTACGTTCCCTCAGACCTTCGGTCTGCCGTGTGGCGCAAACTGATCATGCTCGACAGCTCACACAGCATCAACGATCTTCGTACCCCTCCAGGAAATCGTCTCGAACGCCGCAGAGGGGACATGAGTGACTATCACGCAATCCGCGTCAACAGTCAGTACCGCATTGTCTTCCGATGGACAGAGAGAGGAGCAGAAGATGTTGACTTCATCGACTACCACTGACCCGGACGTCGTCGGCGTTCCCCACCCGGGAGAGATCCTCAAGCTGGAGTTTCTCGATCCACTAGAGATCAGTCAGTACCAGCTGGCGAAGGACCTCGACGTTCAACCATCACAGATTTCACGAATCGTCACCGGACAGATCACCATCAGTGCGGCAATGTCCGTCCGCCTTGCGGCACGGTTCGGAAACTCCGCACAGTTCTGGTTCGGTATTAGCAACGCATGGGAACTGTGGAACGCAACGCAGCACACCGACACCAGCGCCATCCCTTCGCCGCATCTCGACACCGGTTACGCCAGCTAACAGAACCTCAGCCAGTAGTTGGCGATTCGTTGCTCGTCCCAGGCATACGTGATCGTGGCGAGGATATCCCGGCGACTGAACCCGGTCATCGCGACGATCTTCCGGATCGGGGTGCCGGTCCCGACGGCGTAGGCGATCTCTGCATCAGGGTTGCGCTCACCGCGCAGCACCCGTGAACCCTGTTGAACCAGACGACCGGCGCACCTCGGCACGAATACATCAGCTAATATCGATAGCTCTCCGTTTCACGGACCGCTGCATCGACACACAGGCTCCCGCCCCCTAATACCGCAACCCTTCGGTTGCGGTTGCCAGCAACCCCAGGCTAGCATATAGTCATGCCGAAGCCGCAGAAGTACACTGACGTTGCACGTTTTCTCCGGCGATCAGGGTGGGCCATCCTGCGAACCGGCAAAGGATCACACGAAGTGTGGCACAACGGACACGACAAGCTCATTATCCCGCATCATCGGGAGGTATCAGCAGGAATCATCAAGCAGATTTCTGACACCATCCCCACCACGCCAGACTCCTGGAGGTAGATCACTATGACATTGACAGTCAATGCGACCGTCGAGCGTGACGGTCACTGGTGGGTTATCTGCGTTCCCGAATACGAGATTCTCGGACAAGCTGCACACATCTCAGAGGTCGAGGCCGTCGCCCGTGAGATCACAGCCTTGTGGCTCGACATTGACGAAAGTGACATCACCGTTAGTGTGACACCGATCATCCCAGATTCCGTCAAAAATCAACTCGCCTGTGCTGATGAACACAGCAAGAAGAGTAAAGAAATCGCCTCCCAGGCGACTCACCTCCGGCGCGCTGCAGTTCAAAGCTTGCTCGATACGGGAATGACCCGCACTGATGCCGCCTTCCTCCTCGGGATTAGCCGCCAGCGTGTTGCGCAGATCGTCCGCGATCCAGCCGCCAGACGCAGCGCCTGATCCGCACACCCAAGCCATTGACATCCTCTCTGCCCTTTAGGGTCGAGAGGATGTCAATTTATTCTATAGCCGACCCGACTTCACTTACAATTCCACCGCTCGGATTCCGGAGCCACTCTTTTCCTAGCTTGGTCGACTCGATATTCAATGCTCTCCACGAGTGAAGTCGGTATGTCGGGTTAGTATATTCACAGACGTATCGAATTCCGCCAGATACTTCGACGGTTTGCCCAACATTTCCTTCATTGCATTCATTTGAAGGAAAAGGCATCTTAACAGATGACGCGTATGCAGGCTGAGAGCTAAACAGCATAAGCCCGAAAGCCATAAAGCCCGTAGCTAACATTGACTTCGACAGGTGGTTCATAACGCAATCAATACCAGATTCGACTCGCGACAGCAACTGAACCGCAAGCCACTCAACGGCGTACACGCCTCAGACGAGAACGTACTGTCAGATCCAGGACCAGCTCGGGTGGGCCCGGTGGTAGCCCGCCGGAGGCCGGGTCTCACCGCGGCAGCCCAAGACGTTGCCCGTCGTCCCCCTCTTCCTCCTGGACGGTTTTTCGTATACGGTAAGCACATGACGCGCTACCCTCCTCGCTACACTCTGCACGGCACCCCCGTCGCAGACGAACAGATTCAGGCGTGGGCCGACGAAGCCGAAGCCGGATACGATCTGGAGGCGCTGCCTGCCCCTCGCCGAGGACGTCCCCCCGTCGGCGACAGCCCCGGGACCGTGGTCCCGGTCCGCCTCGACCAGGAGACCCTTTCCGCTTTGCTTGAGAAGGCAGAATCCGAAGGGATCACCACGCGATCCGAGGCGATCCGTGCCGCTGTTCGTCAGTGGACCCAGGGACCACATGTCGCCTGACGAGCCCCGTCTCGCGCTGCACCGATCCGCCCGCAAGCATTTTCGCCGTGATCACCTCACCGACGAGGCAGTGATCCACGCCGTCGACCATGCCCTGTCGTCACGTCCACTCGACGACGCATCCAATCCCAGACGATGGCTCACTCTCGGCGTCGATCCTGCAGGAAGGATTCTCGAACTCGTACTGTTGATCTTCGATGACGGAACGTCACTGATTATCCACGCTATGAAAGCGCGAAAGCGCTACATTAGCGACATCTAGCGACCAGCGTCGCCATCACGCCAACAGTGAGTTGACCCGTCAGTCAGCGCCAAGCCAATAGTTGGTGATCCGGTCCTCATCCCAGGCGCAGGTGATCGTGGCGAGGATATCCCGGCGTCGGAACCCGGTCATCGCGACGATCTTCCGGATCGGAGTGCCGGTCCCGGCGGCGTAGGCGATCTCCACGTCAGGGTTGCGATCACCGCGCAACACCCGCGGGGCACGCAACACCAACCGGCCTGCCTCGATGAGCACGTGGTGGACATCCCCGCTGGCACACCGCCCGGCATCAATGAGATCGGCATCGATGTCAAAACCCCGACCGTTCGACATCCGCTCGCAGACCCTGCCAACCAGGCACTGCGCGGCAAAGGAGTGCACATCATAGATATCCGATACAGCACTAGAGATGCCGCCGACAGCGCTGGCGACAAACGCCGCAGCCTCAGCGTCAGTCATCTGCGTCACCCACGCCAACGCATCCCTGGTCGTGGTCACCTGCGGCACCATATTCACAACAACACGCACTCTTTCTTCAACGACAACGATTCCACGTTCACACCCCAGACTAGCGCACCCATCTGCAGCAGACCGCAGGATACGCCGGACGTGAACCATGTGCACCCCATCTGACCTGCGTAAACAAAGCGCCGATAACTTTTATTATGACACTTGATTGGTTCATCGCCGTACCCTGCACGCTAGCCGCACGGCTCCCTCTCGACATGTAGTACTACATGCGGTACCATCAATGTATGGGAAACGCCGTGTCAGGCATCATCGCGAAGATGAGACGCTCCCCAGCGAACGTCAGATTCAGCGATCTCGCCAAGGTCTGCGACCACTATTTTGAACAAAGACACACGACGGGAAGTTCACACAGGACATACAAGACGCCCTGGCCGGGAAACCCGCGGGTTAACATCCAGAACGCGCACGGCAAAGCCAAGCCATACCAGGTCGCCCAGGTCTTAGCAGCAATCGACAAGCTGACCACACAGCACAGCGGAAGGGACTAAGTCATGGACATCAACCGGTACACATATCAGGTCTCCTGGTCGGACGAGGACGGGGAATTCGTCGCCCAGGTCGCAGAATTTCCGCTCCTGTCCTGGCTTGCCCCCGATCGTCAAGCCGCCGAAGACGGACTCCTTCGCCTCGTCCGGGAGGTCGTTGACGACATGGAGGATGCAGGAGAAGATATCCCCGTACCTCTCGGAACCCAGTCGTACTCCGGGAAGTTCAACGTGCGCATCTCGAAGTCTCTTCACCGAAAGCTCGCCATGACCGCCAAGGCAGAAGGCGTGTCACTCAACACCCTCGTAGGACAGAAACTGGCCGAGGTGTAAAAGAGCATCAAAGTCGCAAAATGTCCGCCTCGCCCGGTCCGTGCCATTATCAAGAATCCTGCGTCACGCAGGCATGCCCCCCAGGGGCACGGTACCTAGTTTACCGTTACAATGTGAGTTAGAAAAAACTAACTCACATTGTAACGGATACCAGCGTTTCCCTTTCATCGGGCATGTACGGTCGGCAGGTCGTTCCACCTGGTGGTGTACGCCGGAGAGAGCATGTTTCGTCGGGCTGCCCAGGGGTTGGCGATCCCGGTAGTACCGACGGTGATGGTCCCCGGTGGGAAGTGATCGATGACGTCGTCGAGACTCCCATCGCTTGCCCGGCTGGTGTCGTTGAACAGGTTGAGTTGCCCTGTTGCGGGTATCAGCCCGGTGGCGAGGATTTCCGCTCGGGCATAGGACACCCCGCCACGAACCCGTGTGGCCGCTGCACGGGCTGCGGCGGCTATTACCGTCGTTGATGCCGACGGAGTCAGCAGCCCCGTGCTAGCCACGGCCTGGTGGTGGTCGTGATCGTGGTGTCCTGTGGATACTGCGGCTGTGATGACGCCTGCTGTTACCTGCTTGGCGCGGAGTCTTCGCGCTAACGGGTGGGCGGCCGCGGTCAGTGCAGCGGCAACCTGGTCTGCCCCGGTGGCGCGTGTGCCCAACAGGCGGGAGAACACCACCGACTGCGGATACCCACCGGTGGTGGTGTGGATATCGACCGCTGGTATGCCGCCTAGCTCCATAACAGTCTGCGCCAGCGGCAGAGCATGGAAGCGGCGCGCCCAATCCGGATCCACCCGAGCTAAAGTTCCGACAGTGGTGATACCTGCGGCGTGGAGTCGGGCTGCGAGTCGGGGTCCGACTCCCCATACTTCACCGACATCGAGCTTGTCCAGGACCGAATGAACCTGGTCGAGGTGCCAGTCGCAGAGGTTGCACACACCTGCAAACGGGCGGTGGTCTTTCGCTCCCCCGCTGGCGATCTTCGCCAACGTTGCGGTCGATCCCACACCAATGGTAACCGGCAGGCCGAGCCACTGCCGGGCATGAGCCTGGATGCGCCGAGCAAGAGTTGTTGCGTTCGTGCGTGGCAGGAGCACGAACGCTTCGTCGATGCTGTACGGTGTCACCCAGGCGGTATGGTCGGCCAGCAGGTCCATCAATTTCGTCGACATGGATCCGTAGAGCTCATAGTTCGACGACCGGGCAACCACACCGGTCATGTCTGGGCGGTTGTTCAGCTGGAACCATGGGGTGCCCATGGGGACACCGAGGTCTTTGGCTTCCTGGCTGCGGGCGACAACGCATCCGTCGTTGTTGGACAGCACCACCACCGGGGTTGGTGGTGCCAGGGCGGGATCGAAGACCCGTTCGCAGGAGACGTACATACAGCGCACATCAACCAGGCCGACGACCTGCCCGGGCTCGGGTGCCAGTACAGAAGACTGCATTGTGCAGTACCTCTCCCCTATTGGTCTCCTTCTTTATCTGGTGGATCGGTGGCGGAGGTGGTGCAGACAGGTGATGGCCACACCCCAGACAGAAACCTCCGTGCAGTCGGACACGGTGATGGGCGGGTAATCGGGGTTGGCCGGTAGCAGGACCGGTGGTCGGCCGGAGCGAAAGGTTTTCACGGTGAACTCTCCGTCGACCACAGCAACGACAACATCGCCGTCCTGTGGCGTCAGTGACCGGTCGACGATCAGTTCATCGCCGTCGCTGATGCCAGCTCCGACCATGGACTCGCCGGCAACGCGGACGAGGAATGTTGCCGCCGGGTGGCAGATCAGTTCCTCACTGAGGTTGATCTCACCGGTGACATAGTCCTCTGCCGGGCTGGGGAAACCTGCAGCAACCGCTTCGGCGGCAACGGGCAGAAAACACGGCTCATCGAGTGCGAGACGGACAGGGCTCAACATACCCATCAGTAGAACATACGTTCGATACCTTTGGGTAGTAGAAAGCTTACTGAAGAGGGTGGGTACCGACAAAGCCCCGGGAGTGTGCGCAGCATCTCCCGGGGCTGTCCATCACCTGTGCTCAGACGCGGGCGTGTACCTGCAGTGGACAACCAGGTGTCCACACCCGCGCCTGGATGTGGGCAGGAGCCGCGCGCGTGCATCAACGCCGCCCCTACCCGGTGCACCATGTTACCGGTGCTGTGGGAGCTGTTGCTCATAGCCACTACTGGTGGGAGGTGTTGCGTTGGATGTGGTCGGTGGCGTGTGCTGCAGGTGGAACGCCGGCGAGCTTGTAGGTGCTCCGAGGGAGGATGTCGCCGGTTTTTTTGCTTGCAGCGACAGCCGCTCGGGCGCGGGCGCGGGCGACGCGGGGTGTCTGCGTGGTGGTCATCGTTCCTGTCCTTCCGGGAGGGCTTCTTCATTATCGACGACGATGTCGGGTTCTGCCAGTGCCTGGATCAGGCGCGCCTCGGTTGCTGTGGCCAGTGGGCTTTCACTCAAGACTTCCAGGTTCAACCAGGCTACTTCTTGGACCGTCGGTGACCTGTCAGTGATGTGTTCTACCGCCCACGCGTAGCGTGTCCACCATTCAGATCGGTTGTCGCTGGCGTCTTTCTGCCGCAGTGTACGGACTACTGCGTAGAATCCGGCGATCGCTACCGCTAGCTGTCCAGCCCGCAATATAAGGTCAGTGGCTCCCATTTGGCCTTCCTCCCGGTTGCATGACGCGAGCGTTGCTGAGAATCAGTGTGGTCTTGCTGATGCCGACAGCCCCGGGGCGCATGCGGTCGCTCCCCGGGGCTGTCCATCACCTGTGCTCAACGGGGTGTGTACCTCCATGGACAACCAGGTATCACACCCCGCCAGGGTGCGGGCAGGAGCAGCGCCCGTGCACAACGCTGCCCTGCCCTGTAGACCAGAGTACTTGCCGCGTGGGTGGTCTGCCAGCATTGGATCCCCCCGCCACTGCGGTTACGACCATTCCACAGGCCCTACCCGGGTGGGGTCATGCAACGTGCGTGACAGTCGCGGGGCGCTCCTCTCCCCTGCCGGGTGTATCCACGACGGGGTTGGTGGGGATGTTGTGTGTGGGCAGTGCGGTGATGGTGGTGCCGTCGCTGAACAGTGTGGTGGCAGCGAGGTCGTCGACTCCGAGGTCTGCAAGTGTTGTTAGTGCGGTGCGTACTGTCTTCAACGACAGGCCGGCGTCTAGGAGTGAGGCGATGATTTTAATGATGAGGATGTCGCGGAAGCTGTAGAGTCTGCGGGTCCCGGACCCGGCGGCGGGGGTGATGCTGGCGGTGACAAGTCCGGTTCGTGTCCAGTAGTCGAGCTGTCGGTAGGTGATACCAGCGATCTGAGCCACCGGCCAGGCAGAAGTATCTCCCCGCCGAGGTTTCGTCACCCGTGACAGGAATGTCGAATAAGCTCTCCTAGAGCCCGGTCCCGGCAGCAAACGCCGGCGTCACCATCGAAAATATGAGCTCAGTCGGGTCCACTGACCCTCCCCATTCTCCCCCTTCTTTCAATTCCTCGCATAATGATACTACAGGTAAGATTGACTCTTTTTTAGCGTGGGAGTGAATTAACTGGGAAGATCGGCAGGCGTTGCGCAAATACCGTAACCGGCTCGTTGCATTAATGGGTCCGTCCCGTTCTTTTTACTTCCGGAAACCTGTCTATGGCGGGAGATTGCCCCTTTTACCATATTAATATAGTATCCGAAGAAGGGACCGGAGAGCACGCTCTTCGCCAACCCCCACGAGCCTGCAGGGAATGCCATAGTTCTGGAGTTACACTAATAAGCGAGCTCCATTTTCTAACTATAGCCTCCCCCGGCGTCCGTTTTGCCGCCTCTACATCCTTCACTAATTCGCTTGATACGTTTAACTCTAAAGAAAGATCTTTAACGCGAAGGCCATTTCTCACTCTGTACGAATGTAACGTCCTACGCTCGTCTTCTAATGGCGAATAATACCATCGGTCGCGCCCAAAAAACTTGCAGAGCTTAAGGTATGCTGCCGGGCCTGGGGTTGCGCGCCCAGATTCCCACTTTCGGACCGTTTCGGCACTAAACCCAAGCTGTGCACCTAATTGAAACTGGCTGAATGATCTCGAGTAACGGTCATAGCGGAGCAGGTCCGCTCGCCATGTTTCGATCCCCGTACGACGCATTTTCGCTCCTGGATTCCACTATCCCTAAGCTAGTACTCGCCGCCTACAGTCTATTCCACACGGCAGAGCGTGTTATTCAACCTGCATGGTCCGCTGTGTGCCAATACAGTTTGCCATGAAGGTCTGGCATTCCAACTTCGGTGCCACATCACTTCTATGTAGCGCGAGAATAGCCACTACTTTCTGACTGCACATAACGTTCACCGTTTGGAACATATTCGTTACCCTTGGAGCATTACTGGCCGCATAGAGATGTTCCCTCGCCTGTAGATCATTGCTCTCTGAATCCTGCTGCTTGTAATGCAAATGCTACCGCCCAGTCCACGCTAACATCTACAGCTGTTCGTCCGTCATTCATAACAGCTCGCCGAGCATAGTTTCGATGCTCACTGAGCGACTTCCACTGTGTGAGCTTTGTGGCAATAGTGAACACATCTGAAGTGTCAAGTCCCTTATTTTTCCAATTTAGCAAAACGTTCTGCAATAACGAGGTCGGTCCTTCATTTAAGGACAGGTCCGACAACGCTTTAGAGAAGTTATCTAACTGATCAACACTACTCGGAACATACTCTTCTGAACCATTGAACTTATCGCTTCGACCTACACCACCAGGGCGGAGACCATTCTTATTGTTGATCTTTGTTGCGCCCAAGTCCTGCTCTCCCACCCCACGGTACGAAGAGGGAACGGATTTCTCGGACGATGAGTTCTGAGACTGGCTACTAGCTGTGTTGGTCCCCTCATCGCTTTCGGATCTCCCTACGAGCGCTTGATCTTCGCCGTCAAGGTCATTGCTATCGATGTTCTTCGATGAGTAGGGTTCAGATCGTACGCCGTCCCTACGCATGCTGGACGATTTCGGCACACTGCTTGAGAGAGCTTGGCTGAGATAATCCGCTATGCGCTCTACTGTTCCGATAGGATCTCCAAGATCTACGTTTTCTACAACGCCAACCAACGCTCGAGCTAGTGCGGAATCAAATGGAAGTCCGCATACAATATCGCCATGAAGACACCAGGAGACGGTCCTGTCGGATACGGAACCATAATCGGGGATGTGTGTCTTATCGAAGCTCAGCCCACCACCGTCAGCGACTGGATAAGTGCTGAGACCTTTCGTTACCTGGTAGACTTCACCGGTTCCCACTGCATCGTTTCCAAGGACCTGTGTTTGTGTCGCCGCTGCGCGAGTGGGGTTTCCAAACAGGATGGAAAGAGCGAGACGATCTCCCTCAATGGGCCCTAGTCCAGCTCCGATTCTCTTAGTTATTGCTGAAGTTATTTCTGCCCCCTGGGAGTATCCCATCAGCCCAACCTTGGTTTTTGGACATCTATTCACAACGTCTTCTACCTGTTCGACAGCACGCTCTAGTCCGATATTCATCGACTCAATGTATGATGTTGTTGAGCCCGGGTTAGCTTGGGGGTCTCCCGGTATAACCATTCCGCCGACCGTCGCTGGATAGTTCACATAGCTGCGCGAAATGAGCGGTGCCGCATCGGCGCCAGTTAGCATATTGCTTGCTAGGATTGTCGATCTAGGGGTCGACACCTCTTCTCCGAGCTGGGTTGGCCGAGTTAGCGAGGCGTCGTTAACGGTCCCCTGCCACGCCGGCGGGTTGATCCGATCCCTGATCTTTCCGAACACTTTACCGAAAAATCCCTGGTCTTGGTCAGGGTCGAAATCGGGGTTCGAATCAAATGATCCGTTAACAAATACGATATGTAACGGTGAACATTGAGCTTGGAGGTCGTCCTTTTTGGGTGAGGTGTCAGTCTGAGCCGGATTTGGCATCGGTGTGCTCGTGGTGGATGCGCTGGCCTGCGACGGTGCTTCACTATTCGCTACTGCTACAAGCGCAGCAGAAAGGACTGTAGCAACCAGGTTGCGAGTCCAACGGCGGGGTTGGGTTTTATCAGGACCGACAGTTGTTGAGGGATCACTGCATCGGTGGAGTACGGCTCCGCCACCGGTTCGGGCTCGGGGGGCGCCTCGGAGACCTTGTTGTCCGAACATTTCCTACGACCTCCACTCTTGTGCGACGAACGGCTATAGGAAGTGGTTGTACCACGTTCGAGGCGCAGCCGCGACTCGCCGGGGTTATTTAAGACATCCACCTCTTGAGCTGGTCAAATACTCGTTCTATATGCCGGTTCCGCGCACGCATCTCTTTCCCGTCTCCTCGTCTTTGCATCCGGGACCGGTCCTCCCCTGGCCGACTGTCCGGCGGCAAGCAGGCGGCCTGAACAGTACTGTCATGCTTCTGTGGGGGTGGTTTGCCTGTCACTTGATCGACCGAGCCGCCGGGGTGAAGATTAAGCCGGCGTATAGCACGCAGTGGTGTCGGGATTGCGGTCGACTGGTGGTCGGCAAGGCGGCAAGGTGCCATTTGCGTGTCCGCGGTTGAGCTCAACAGTGCCGGCATGAAAGAGGACCCCTGCTCTCCGCGGCGGCCGTGAGAGGCATAGCGGAAACCAGGGGGACTTGAGAAGAACCCGCTCGAGGTGGAGAACACATTTTGCGCGAGATGTCATTGGAGGCGATTCCGATCTCTCGTGCAGGCAGGAAAAGTGTTCTCCACTTCGGGGGCCGGCGCTCCGATGGGAGCAGACCCGTGCAATAGCAAGAGTCGAGTGGTGTGCCTGACGAGTGCGACCGACTGGGGGTGTTTCTAAGACCCGAAGACCGTATAACAGGTGGGTCCTGGTGTGGGGTTCCAGTCGGTCGGAACTCGCGTGGGGTGTGGAGATCTCCTGCGGCCTTCTACGTCTCCTGAGGTTGCTCCACAGCGTCCGTTTCGCAGACCACTTCCAATCACAGTCGAGCAGAAGAGGAGACCTCCACGTGTGGAAGTCTACCGTGTCCTGGCCGCAGGCGAAAGGCTAGGGGGACGTGAATTGAAACCGTTCTGGCAGACGTGAGCCTGGGATGAACAGCAACGGGTGCCTGTGGCTGGGGCGGAGACCGCGACAGCTGGAAGAGGTCTTCGGGTTCCCTCTGCGTGCTCTGGGACCAGTGGATTGTCGCGGCGATGAGCACCGTCGGATCTTATGTGGTGCCGAGTTTCCCCGAACGGTGCCACACTGGCGCTGAGCAGGAAGAGGGAGACCCGGCCTAGCAGGCACTTCCGCACAGTGAGAGGCAGAGGCGCGAAACCCTCTGTCGTTGTGCGGGGAATGAGGGGTGCTTGCTAGGCCGGGTCGGACACACACGAGGTGGTGCAGACCTCCATCGAAAGGGAGTGGATCCACCAGGTTGCGGGGTGAACGATGACTCCGGTCGGCGTGCCACAGAACACTCACGTACCGCAGAAAGAGGTGGGTGTTCTGCTGGAAAGGACTCCAACCGGTGACATCTTACCCGTGTGGAACCTCGGGATACAGGACCTGCATCCGTTGATCGTGCGAGTCGAAGTGCCCAATCACAAAAGCACATCTCACGCAGTCGAACGGAACAGGAAGGTTCCACACGCTTGAGTCTACAGTTCAATCCCGACCGTGACAGAGCGTAGTGGTCTAAATCACTGTCGCCGGTCCCGACAGGGGGTGCTTTTCGGCCTTGCCGGCCTTGACTGCCGGGGGTCGCTGGTGTGGGCAGCGCATGGGCTGATCCTGTGGCTCTTTCCCCTGCCGATCCCACGGGCGCTGTGGGAAAACTGGGGCTGAGCTGGCTGCCGGGGTGGCCGTTGCAGGGCGGACCGCAGGGCGCCGGTGATGGCTTCTGTTGATCCGGTTGTTTCTTGGTCGCCTCGCCGTGGTTGCCGACAGGTTTGCTGCGTCGAGATAAATCCCTAGGGACTGACCGGTGAATTACCCCCAAACCGGTGGTTGTTCCGGGGCCGGGAGCAGGCGAGACCCGCCTTCGTCGTGGACAGAGAAGCGCCGGAGTGCGCTGCGGGCGCGGTGACCGATTCTCGCTGTGGTGGCCTGTTCCGTCTTGACAGCCCCCGCCTTGGCGGTGGGAAGAATGTCAAGACGAATCGGCGAACGGCTCTAGGCTCCCCCGCTCCGTACATGCCGTCTAGCGAACTGCTCCAGACGGTGCGGCGTGCCAGCAACGATAATCTGGTCCTCTTGGTTCAGGGCATACCTCCGCTTAATAGGAACCCACTGTCCATCTTCACCACGCACCGAAACTGCACGGACGTGAAAGCGCTCCCACATGTCATCAAGGTCGACCGGTGATCCTGCTAGTTTCTCAGGAACACTCACTTTAATCATTCCATAGTCTTCGTCGAATTGAGCGTAGTCTTTGAACCCTCCGAATAGCAAGTGGGCTACGCGACGTCCTGTATCGCGTTCGGGTCGAATAACATGATGGACTCCAATTTGTGTCAAGATCTTTGCATGGGCATCAGAGTCCGCTTTTGCCCAGATGTCTGCGACGTTCAAATCAACGAGGTGTGACGCCGTCAATATGGAGGATTCAAGATCTGTTCCTATGCCAAGGACGACGCTCTTCACTTCATGTACGCCGAACTGCTTTAGCGCTTCTCTGTCAGTCGTATCGGCCGTAGCTGCTTCAGCCAAAAACTCACTACATTCTTGCACCAGTCGCGGGTTTGAGTCCAGACCGAGAACCTCCACCCCTTGGGCGGAGAGCTCTTCAGCCAGAGCTGATCCAAATCGACCAAGGCCGAGAATAACAATGGCCGGATTATCCGGCACGCTTTCCGACCTCGAGAAGACGTTCGAAAGTGACCTAGCCAATGTATGGCCTTTCTTTAGGATATGTGAAACGGCGATCACTTGCCCTTCGAGCGAGCGCAACCGCCATAGTGACAGGACCAATGCGACCAAGGTACATCAATGAGCAAAGAATCAGTTTGGACGCATCGGTGAGGTCAGCCGTGATACCTGTGGAAAGGCCGACGGTTCCAAATGCTGAAATCACCTCAAAGACAATCCTATCAGGGTCAATGTTTGGTTCAATAAAGCGCAACGCGCCGATGATTGACACAATAGCCGAAGCGCTGATTACGCCCACAGTAAGTGCTTGTCGAACAATTTGCGGTTCGATCGTCCTCGGACCGATTGTCGTATCTTTTTGTCCGCGAACTTCGGCAACGATTGCCGCGATCAGTACTGCTACGGTGGTAATTTTAATTCCACCAGCGGTTCCCGCTGACCCTCCGCCAATGAACATGAGGATGTCTGTACCCATGAGGGTGACAACATGAAATTCTCCGTAGTCGACCGAGTTGAACCCCGCTGTACGAGGGGTAACTCCTTGCAGGAACGCTGCTAGGACTTTACTTCCACGGGGAAGCTCTTCAAGGGCGTTGTTCCACTCGAATAGAGCCACCATCGTCACACCAGCTATTATCAGCATGACAGTTCCAATCGTTGTGACCCTGGTCGTGACACTCATTTTTCGGTGCCATATCCGTCGCCTATATGGTATCAACCTAGTGTTTCGAGCAAGCTGCTGAACTATTTCAGATACTACCGGATATCCGAGGCCACCAGTGATGAACGCAAGGGCGATCGGTAAGATAATCCATGCATCGCCGACGTACGATACTAGGCTGTCGTCCCGAAGGGCAAATCCAGCGTTGTTAAACGAAGATATTGCGTAGAAGATTCCCTCTCCCAGAGACCGCATAACCGACATTCTGTAATGTAATGCAAATCTGGCCGTAACGACGAGCATTACTAGCACTTCACAGATAACTGTGATGGCAAGTGTCCACAGCAGTGTCTTTCCGACGTTTCCCGTGTCAAGCGATCTGTTTTCCGCCCGCGTGTTTAGACGGGCTCGTAGTCCGATTCGTCCTGTTAACAGCATCCCGGCGAGTGAAGCAAGGCTCATCACGCCAAATCCTCCGACTTGAATCAGTGCCGCAATGACAGCCTGTCCTGCCGGACTCCAATGCGATCCGGTGTCGACGACAACAAGCCCAGTCATCGTCACTGCGGATGTAACGGTAAAAAGAGCGGTGACAACACTTGTGTCAGCACTTCCGCTGGACGCGAAGGGAAGCAAGAGGGCTACAGTGCCTATAGCAATGAGGACAAGGAAGCCGGCAGCTACGGCCTGATATGGATTCAGGGGAGATTTCTTCACGGCAAGAGAGACATTCTTGAGCGGCAAGGAGTGCTCAGATCCCTTCCATGTTCTTCGGTACGATCACTACAGGTTTCGGTTCACCCGGTCTCTCGTCTACTAGGAGATTTCGGATGAACGAACCATCAGCGTAGATTTTCTTCTTCCAACATGCCATACCCGAAGGGCTATCTTATCCGGTACTTTAGTATACACGATCCGCGACTATAAACTCGCAGGGCGATAGTTCAATCGCATGCAGACGTTCCCTTAGACTCGGAGGACCGCGCGCCACTTTCGTCACAGTGACATGCGCAGCAGGTCTTTCGGATCTTTCCCACGTAGTTTGCAAGCATCTGTCCGATCAACTAAAATAGGCTGCGCCGGCATCAGACGGCAGGACCATCAGTGGTCGATACAGCAGAGGTTTCAGGTAGTGGTGCTCGCACACCTCCTCCAACCTCAAGTGAAAATCCCGAGCAGTGATGCTCGGGATTTTCCATGTTCCACACCAGAAAGATATCGCTATCCGATCCGCTGGCTCTGGCAAAAGATCGAGATCAGACCCGGACATAGTTCTGGCCGGTATCGTGTTTATCAGACACGATACCGGCCATTGCGGATCCCGATCCAGGACAGGCCTAGCATGGGAATCACTCACAGACAGGACCCGCTGGGTGAGCTTCGCGACTCTCCCCGAGGGAAAGCATGGCGAAGCGTTCAGTCCGTCAGCAAGGATTACTTGCTGCTGGACTCGATGGCGGAGGAGCCAAGCTGCACGCCGTCGCTGACGGTGTCGACGATGCTGGAGGCGAGCTTGCCCCAGTTGCCCTCGATGGCGGACGTAACGATGTCGCTGACGGACTTGGCGAGATCGGCGAACTGATCGACCATTAGGAATCTCCTTCGAGAATGAGCTGCTGAAGGCCAGCATGCTGCGGAACAGTGTGTCGAACGTCTATCCGACACCAGCTAATCTTAGCGAACATCCTCTACACTGCAATACACCTTAGTATATGTGAGAGTATATGTGAGCTATATTTTTTGTATACTGTTCCGGCTTCAGCGGGGCCCTATGTCTATGTATTCAGCTGATCGGTTTGATTTAGTGCTCTGGCAAGTGCGTCTACTGTATGGCCGACGCGCATCTTCGCCGGGTTTCGGAAGCGTTCAGAGATCTCTACTTGAACTCCGTCATGTCCGCGTTCCTGCATGTGACGAATGACGGTGTAGTGTCCGGTTGCGTTAAACTTTCCATCGATGACAGTGTCGCCGTGAAACTGATCTCTGATCTCTTTTGCAAGCGCTTTCGTTGCTCCAGAATCCTTTTTAGACTTTCCGACGGAAATGTCCGCTTTGCTAGAGGAGTTCTCCATTCCGTGCAGATCAACAATGATGGACGATTTAGGAAGGCTGTGGAGTATGTGAGTGAACTCGTCGTTCCTGGTCTGCCAATTCTCGTTCCAGTCTGATACTTCCCCGGTGGTTGTAAGAACGCTGGCGCCGATGCGGTCAGCTAGCGTTTCTGCGAGTCCTCCGGTGAAGGTGTCAGCTGCCTTCAGATGCCCGTTTCGGTGGTGAACGACTGCATGGGGAGCAACGATGACGATGTTTGATGTTTTGGTGCGGTCAATCCAGCGGATTGCGTCTGAGCCCGCGAACCCCTTGTTTTTGTTGAAGGAGTAGGGGAGGTTTCGAGCAGCAACTTCGGCTGTTGTGGCAATCTCAGTCGGACCAACAGCTGATCCAGGCGGGGCGACCGATGATGGGTCCGGGACAGTGTGTGCAAAGTCGTTTGAGGCGGCGGAAGCAGTAGCCGCAGGAGCAGCGATCCCCATCAGTGTTACGGTGCTAGCGGCCAGCGTGACGGCTGCACTGTTCCGAGAGATGTTGTCAGCGCGTGTTGAAGCCTTGGTCTGTCTCATATCTTGATGGTACGCGCAGCTTCGTGTCTTCGCTAGGTCAGGCTAGCCTCGATGCCATTGCCACTGGTCATGAACACGCAGTTCGTACATTACCCGCGCGATCGCAGGTCATGAGCCGCGACGCGGGTAAGGTCCGAAGCGCGGGCCATCCAGGGGTTGCTGGAGCGCCTCGGGACGCCACATTGGCAGGCGCTCCTGTCGGTGCTAGCGTAAGGAAGAACGCTCAACCCTTCGCCAGGAATGAGGTTTATGGTGACCGTCCCTAACCGGCGTAGCGCGCCAAGCGCCGCGCGTATTTCCATTGCCAGCACACTCGCAGCGGCATCTTTCGTTTTTTCAGGAGTGCATCCAGCAGGTGCCGTCACCCCGCCTATGCCCCAGGGATATCCTATTCGCGGTATGTATTCTACATGTACTCCTCAGAACTCTGTCGCCCGGGGATATCCAGCGTGGCATTATGGAGAAATTGGTCGACGGTACCTCAGCGACGGCACACTGCAGTTCAAAAACAATACTGACGATTCAATCTCCTATACTGCTACTGTTGAAACTGGGACCAATCACACCATTTCCGCAAACTCTGCCGCTAAATTGCCTTCTGGCTGGAACACAACCGCCAAGTCAGACATTGGCCTAAAGGAGACGAACGGGTGGCTAGAAGGCGAAACAATCGGGCCCGTAAAATTAGCTCCCGGTGATTCGTTTCGGGTCGAGTATGGAGTCGTTGAAAAGGACTTCATTTCGATGTTCGAAACCTGCAAAGGTGGGTATATTCAGAACGATCCGAGCGCCAACGTCATTCGCGGTACGGGACCGGCAGAGCGCTATGCTCATGCATATATCATTCATGCTGATGGCAGCGTGGACGATCAAGCTTTAGAGATTCCTGCTCGTGCGCCAGGTGCCAATAGTCGACCTGTCCAGGGTGGCTATACTAGTGTGTCTGGCCCGAGCCTGGAATCAGTTGCCGACCCACATCATGATAAAGTCGTGGAACCGGAGGAGCCTTTGCGTCGGGATCCGACTTGGCCACATCTGGACGATGCATGCGCCGATGGAGATAAAAAATGGTATCCGCTTGATATTAAGGCGATTGAACCTTCGTTCCGGAAACCGGGGTATTCGCAGGATTTTCTAAATTGGTCCAGGGGGCGGTATACGTTCTCTCCGGTTACCGACTTCATCGTCGGGGCAGAGTTTAACGGGTACCTCAACTGGCGAGGGCGTGAAGGGCGTTTGCCGGAGGGATGGCTGCACTCTGTCGGGGCCGTCCACCGGGCGTATATGCCGGTCGGCACCCCCCTGAAGCCGGTTGAGCTTGCTCCAGGCGAGAAGGTGAGGGTGGAGTATGGAACTCGCATGCTCCGGGTGTCATACAGGGAGATTCACTGTAAAGATAGTTCGTATTCCTTGGTTTCAGACTATCCTCTAGCAACGGCTCCTGCAGGTTTCTGGGCCGAGGCACATGTGACGTCTCCGGATGGATCGACGCGGACGATCGACATCACTCCTGATGATTACGAAAGTCTCCCTGTTCCTACGCAGTCTAACCTATAGCGTTAGGTTTGTGGAGGGCCTGCGGGCATGCCACCTGTCGACAGGGCGCATGCCCGCAGCCTTGAGGGCGATGCCTCAGTAGAGCGTCCAGGTGCTGAGGGTGGACCCATCGGCATCCTTGAGGACGGACATGGGCTTTTCAAAGTCAGCAATCTTCTTTCCTGCGTCGTCGAAGATGTAACGCAGGGAGATCTTTTCGCCTGCACGCGCAGTCTTCGGCGCAGTCAGGTCCTTGAGACGACGGCCCGTGCCCGGTTCGAGCAGTGCGGCGGAATCCGCCGTCACTGCATGCTGTCCTTGGCCGTTGACCTGGAGGGTGGAAGGAGAGACGGTGAATGTACCGGCAGTGACTTCGATGTCGATGTCGAGAACGCCACCGAGGTCGTCGCCGTAGTCAGCGAAAGAGTACGTCTTGAGGCTGAGTGTGCCCGTTGCCGTTTTGACAGTGAAGCTCTGTCCGGCGAGATGGCTATCTCGCGGTGTCTTCGCAGAGGGTGTGTGGGTTGCTGCGATGGAGCCCAGTGGGTTCGGTGTAGTCGCGGTGGCGCTTGCAGCGGGGCTGGTCACCCCAAGGGTGGTGGCCAGTGCGATTGCTGCGATCGGAGTGGCCGAACACACACGCTTCATGGTATTCATTTCTTTTCCTTTCTGGTGAGCGAGTTGGATCGTATGGTCCTGTCCGGGGGCAGGGGACTTGTCAGCTATGAGCCGAGGATGTCGGGGGTATCCTCTGGTTCTCCGTAGGGGATAGCCGGCGTAGCGGTCCCTGGGGTGTTGCTCTGAAGTAGCGCTTGAATATCGGTTGCCGTCGGTTCGACAGCTTGGCCTGGATCGGCGAAGGCGTGCATCACGTCTCCTGGGCAGCCGTGCTTGAGTCCCATGGCGTGTCCGAATTCATGTGCGATGGTCGACTGTCGGTTTCGCGGGCTCATCGAGTTCAAGAATGCTGAGTTCAGGAGGATGCGCCACGGGTCCCTGCGCGTCCAGCCTACCCAATGGGTGTTGCGATCGACGTCATACACTCGTACTGAATCGGCCGTAGGGTGGTCAACGACGTTCACCTGCACTGCGCCGTGAGAGGCGCGTGTCCAGGAGTCAGCGGCGGCTCGGATCTCGTCTGTGTAGCGCGACCCGTCGTCGAAGATGGTTAGCGTCGAGTTCTTGAGCGCTCCATGTCCCTTACGGAACAGGCGGATTTCGGGCAGCGGTCGACCTTCGGCGACTGCGTCGTGCGCTGCACGACACTGTGCCGGGGTGTTATCCTGCCCGTTTTTGTCAGAGGCGTGCGCCGGCAGCATCCCGGTGACCGCGAGGCTAGTCGTTACGAGAATCGACGTCACTCCTGGCATGAGTAGGCGTGGAGTGATGAGGGTTCGTGAGTGAGACACGGAGACTCCTGTGTGAGATGAGGAGTGTCAGGCGACACTGCAACCGCTCGACTGTCGAGCCGGCGGATGTAGATCATAGACCGAGGGATCCTAGTCTCCTAATCGGAGCTTTTTCCTGTGTTTTCTGCCGTGTGTCGCTATTTAAGAAGTTCAGTCGCGGATTGACGTCTTCCCCGTCCTAAAGGGTGGGGATTCCTACTGCTCCGGTGCCCCGGCAGCTTCGGTGGGTTCCTGCTTCGTGGGACACTGCCCCGGCAAGCCGGAGTCTGACACGTCCTCCACAGGCGTTGAGCGAGTCCGCGTGCCCCGCGGCCTCGGATGCGAACAGCATCAGGTCCGTTGCGGCGTTGAAGTCACGGTCGAGCGTGCTGTGGCAGCCCGCGCACACCCACGACCTCACGCTGAGTGGTTTGTTCCCGTCTCGGCGACCGCACACGCTACAGGTCTGGGACGACGGGTAGAACCGGTCGGCAACAACCAGCGTCCTGCCGGCGTCGGTAGCCTTTTGACATCCTCCCCGTCCTAAAGGGCGGGGATTCCTACTGCTCCGGTGTCCCGGCAGCTTCGGTGGGTTCCTG
>VNIW01000003.1_pt1 | contig 29469 bp, 30 predicted proteins | sample 7248591 | NCBI WGS metagenome assembly VNIW01 (sample SAMN12251776, study PRJNA551026) | human skin metagenome | isolation source: skin samples from patients infected with Netherton Syndrome | host: Homo sapiens | place: France:Paris | reverse complement strand
GTTCTCGTCCCCTTTTATACGGGGTATTCTCTGATTAGCAATTAATTTCAATCCAGTATTGCCTAAGTTTGAAGGATAATTTAAATTGGCAAAAATTTTGACAATCTAACTCTAGGTAATACCTTATTTGTCAAAAAATTTGACACTTAAAGGTTATTTCCCTATATATATTATACTATAAATTCGATTTGTTTTAAATGGACTATGAAGTGTAACTACTTTTTAGTTATCTTGATTTTTATCAACTATATTGTATTTCCCCATACCTAGACTAGTCTTTATACCCGTACCTGAAAATTCTCCAAAAGCTAATAAAAAGTAAACTAATTGTAAAAACGGCAATGGCCCATTTATTTTAAATACAATTTCTCCCTTAAAAGATGGAATTTTAACCTTTTCCATATGAAAACGGACACTTTTCAATTTATAATTAACTATATTTACATTTTGCTCTAAAAATTCCAATGTTTCTTTATCATAAAGTTTATGAGACTCAAAAAAAGCATCAAATTGTATCATGATACTTCTAAAAAATCGTTTCACATTTGGAAAAATCATGTATTGATTATTAAGTTTAAAAGACATTGGTGTACTAACATTTATCTTTATATAGCGTGATAAATCTCGCTTATGAAGAAATGTATCTATTAATTTTTGTATACTGATTTTTTCAACACTATATTTTTCAATTGAAACAGTAGATTTATAATGTTTAAGGTATATTTTATTCTCTTTGTTAAATAAATTAACTAATTCATTAAATAATTCTTCTGACATGCTCACAATTTCCCATATTTTTTTATCCTCGAAATAAAAAACGCGCTGTTTAAGAGGACTATAAGCAAAGTTGTGGTGCAAACTGCTTGCTATATCATTTGAAAGATAGTCCATTAACACTCCATGAAGTATGCTCCCCATGTAAGGGAGATTTATATTATTGGGTAAATTTAGTTGCACTGTAATTTTATAGATCATAATAAACCTTTCAATTCTTTATTTTTCTCAGTTAAATATTCGAAATCTTCTTCTTCAATTTCTGAAAATGTTGTGATTAGCATATTTTGTATAGCTTTTACAGCTAATTCAATTTTCTTATAGTTTTTATTGCTATCAAGATTAAGCATATCTAAATTATGCGCAACAGAATTTCTCAATCCATTAATATCATTGACTGGTCTTACTTCTTTTAACAACTTAGATTTAGGCTGAAGAAGTGACAAAATATCTATGAATGCAGGGAGCCCTAAAGTATTTTTAGAAACATCAATGTTTATTATATCTTCTTTTTTTATACGCTTTTGTAGATGCAATTTATATTTATATACAAAAGAAGCATTTTTTTCACATTTAATTTTGGCTTCCCATTTTCTTCCAAAATTAAACTTGGCCAATTTGATTGTATATAATATTTAATAATATATTCTGCAATAGATTTCACTCGAATTAAAGTCTCTGCAACATCTAAACGATCGTGTCGCATTTTTAATAATAAGTAATGAAACAATGATTTTTTTAATGCCTCGTTTGAATATCGTTCACTTAAATCTGAAAAGATTTTATGAGTCTTGATTTGAGTTGTTAAATTACGCAATTTTTTTTGTAGAACTTTTCCGTTTCGAAAGGACTTTTGTGCACTAATCAAATTTAATGCGCCTTCATAATCATAATTATCGATTAATCCTCGTACTTGTGAACGTACCATTACCTCTCTAAAACTTAAAATATTTATTGATTTACATCTATTATCTGCTAAATGTTCATTTTGATTAACTTTTTCTAAATCTTTAAATGCATTATTAGGATTGGCATATAGCCGTTTGGTATTATTTGAAGGTTGTGGAGCTGAAACTTGTATACATTGTGCATTATTAGGATTTGATATATATTCTAAACATAAAGTCGACTCCATTTGAGGAGTACCACTAGTGACATTAAGTAAAATTTCGCTTTCTGGATTAGACATTCTAATTCCTTTTATGAAATAGCTAAATAAGTCTTTATAACTGTCAAAGTCATGTTCGTGCTCAATATTCTCAACTTTAATCTCAACTGAAGTTTGAGGAGAAACTTTAGATACAATTTTTTCCCATTCAAATTGTTTTCGTCCTGGGATATTCTCATTCCCAAACCATATACTTTCTGTAAAAAACAAAATGACTTTTTCAGGTCGATAATGTCTAACAATGTGTAACATTGCCCCATCACGCTCATTACTCCACGGATCAGTATTTCCAATTGGACTAAATAATACTTTCATTACTTTCCCTCCATCAATCATTCTTTTTAAAAGTAATTTGACACATTCCTTGTTGATAGGACTGATTTTTACTATAGTTAAGTGTGCCTTTAAGTGCTACTGGAACATTTTGGGGTATGCGCTTCATTTTTCCATATGTACCACGGAATCTTTTTCTTAATATTTCAAAAGTATCATGTTTTGCTTGCTCATGTGATTTGGTTTGATAATGTGTCGTTTTGCTAGAAAATCCCACTCCACCACCTAAATATAAAATGTTTTGTCCTTTAACTTCGGGCATCCCACCTTTAAGAATAAACTTTTGCCCTCCTCTAGTATTTTTGAATCTACTTAGCCATTGATTATAATAATTTTTATAAAAATCTTGGATGCAATTTTCTATATCTTCGATGGAATACTGATTATCTTCAATTGTTATTTTAAACTTTATTTGAGTATTAACGTCTATACATTCACGATATAGAGGCATAGGTTTCTCGTCTTTATTAATATCAATTTTTTGATAGATTGCTAAATTAGATTCGTCTACAGGTTCAGAATCGCTAATCTTTATTCTGCTAAAAACTGACTTATCATTTTCATTATCGTATTTTGATACAAGTGCTGTTTTTATTGCACCTTTGATTGAACTTCCCGGTATGTAAACTTTATTTTGTCCATCTCTAATCATAAGGTGTAAATCATTTAAAGGCTTAGGTTTAATATTGCCATACTTTTTTCCTTGATTGACACTCTCAGAATAACTAATGAATTCTTTCCACTCACTTTGCGTAATTTTATGAGCTTCTAAAAAGTTTTTTAAACCATTTTCTCGCGGATTTTTAGGAGGATATCTTAAAAATTCTTGATACATATTTAATAAATTTTTTCTTTTTAGAACTTTAACAAGTTGATTTCCATTAATCATATGTACTTTCGATTTATGAAAATCATAAATATAATCTTGTTTCTTTAAAACTTGACCGCTACCAATATGAATAGGACCTATCGTTTGGATAATCGCATCGAATGTTTTTATTGTCACTTTTTACACCTCCATCCATAAGGGTTTAGCATAACGATAAACTGGGTGTTGCCCTTGATTACCTACGTTAAAAATATCTCCCTTAAATATTGTTTTAAAAACAGAACCAACCGAAAAACTATAAAAGTCATTTTTCTTAACTAATCTATCTGAATAAGTTGTCGATTGAATAAAACCTGTTCTTTTACTTAGAATATAACGTGCTTTATTTAGAGAGGCTTCTAATTCTTCTCTTTTAGCCATGGACGTTGATAATAATATAAAATTGTCACCATCTTGATTTAATAAATTTGAAATGTTTTCATTGCTCACACATGTATATTCAAATCTTCCGTATCCTGCACTACGTTTTCCACCTATGCCTGAAAATTGTAAAGCATACATAACTTCATTTAACCTTTGAATTGTTCGCTCTGAACCCTTAGCAATAAAATAAAGACCGGCATCTTTTTCAAAACTAAATGTTCCAACTGAGTAAGGTTCACTATCTTCGTTTGGACTTTGCTCTTGTGCTTTTAAAGAAACTTTTGTTTGGAGAGAAAACTGACCAACTCTAAATATATCATTTAAATCTCTTACGTCTTCTTCACTAAGTTGTCCCTTTATATAGTCATTATAATTGTATACAGGTACATACTTTAATTTTTTAAAATCTTTATGATTACCTTCTGAATTAGATTCAATTTTAATTAGTGGTTTTGGAAGATAATACAGCTCCGATTCATATGGAAAGGTATCACTAATAATTAAATCATTCATAAGCCAATTGGTTTGCTTACCTAGATTCAATGTTTCAGTATATAATGCACTAAATAAAGTATCTGCTTTAATAGTCATTTCACCATCTGATAACCTTTTTTTACCAAAATGAACTGGTGTTTTAAAAGAAAGTTTAAAGATTTTAGTTATCAATTATCATCACCTACTTTATTTTAATATTTGTACTGTCATACTCACCGACAACAGTTTCTATATTTATATCTTTAAATTCAATACGACCATTTCCTCGCGTACCTCCGCCACCAAGGTAATCATTTTCTAGAAGTAAAATTGCTTTTTTAATATTATTAAAGTCATCCTCAACTTGTGTTTCATCTATTACATTGTATATAAATGTAAAATCAAATTCTGCCCCTCTAGTTACCCTCTCAATTTGTCTAGGATTAGCTACAGCTGTTAAACGATTAATTGTGTTTTCAAATTTAGTTTCAGTAAATGATATATCGTTGTCAGTAAATATTTGTTTTGTTTTGTCAGAGTAGAAAGCATCTGAAATTTGTAAACGTGCCCTTTGAATATTTCCTTTTTCACTTGAACCAAATAATCTTAAAACTCTATCATCATCTTGATTGTGGTTATCTTGATTTAATTTCAATCCAAAATCTCTAGCTAAAAGACTTCTCATCTTACCTTTAATAGAACTGCCTGGTATGATAGGTAATTTGGTTAGTAAGTCTCTTACAACCGGAGAATCAATCGCTCCAATCATACTGATTTCTCCACTGCCACCAATGTGTAACCCAGTAATAATTTCAATAGTTCCTGTAACTTTAATTTTTGAATACATATTAATCCTCCTTTTGATAATATTTAGAATATGCTACTAATGCTTCAAAGTACTTACAATAATCTAAGAAAAATTTCTTTGATTCTTTTTGTATCACTTTATCAATAATTGGAAACATAAGTGTTTTTTTTAAAAACTCATCAACACTTTTTTCTCTACCTGCTTCATAATAAAATTTAATTTTTAAATACTCTAGTTCGTCTATGAAATTTCTAGACAGCTTTTCTTCAGTTGAGTTAAAAATCATTGTGTATAGTCTATTAACCTGTTCCATTAAGTTTCTTAATTTACTTGTTGTTAATCCACTAAATAATTTTAATTCTTCTTTTCCACGCTTATCTTTTTCCATTTTCAAATTATTTTTTACTACTTCATGTGCAAAATTCAAGTCTATTATTTTTCCGCTTTTTGTTTTTGCTAAAATCATATTAATTAGCCTCCCTTATTTGATATACGTAATACTCTAAAGCAGTAATTAGCTGTTCTTTATCTTCTTCATTTTGCGCCCAATAAAATATTTTTGATGAGAATTCATCCGACATTTCACTTCTAGATAATAAATATGCTAAACGTGCAATATTGATTACCTCATTATTGCGTAATAAATTTAGCATTTTATAAATAAATGCTTTCCCGTGTTCATCCGACTTTAAAAATCCTTGCTGTAAGACTACTAACTTGTCCTCTAAAATGTTGTGTTTAAATTTATCCCAATTATAGACTTTCTCCTCGACCCATAATGCTATTTGATTCTTTTCACCTTTTTTTGCTGATTCTTCAAGTAATCCAGTCTCAAATGCCATTTTTGAAACTGGATATTTTCCACTAAACATTCCCACTCCAGCAGACATTGTTAATTTACCAAGTGTAAACTCATTAAATTTTTCATTTACATATACACTCGCTTCTACGATGTCATCCCAAGCACCGATTAAAAATAAGTCGTCTCCTCCTGAATATATTGAGGTAATTAAATAATTTTCTAACAGGTTATTTAGCTCATATTTAAAGAACAATGAAAGTTGCCGCGATAATGTTGCTGTTCTTGATATCGAATTATAAGATTCAGGAATCCCAGATATAAACGTAGCTCCTAAATTATCAATGTCTGCACGCACTACTCCTAAACGTTTAATACCTTCTTTTCTCTCGGTATAACTTCCAATCCCTTTAGCTCTCAGTGACTTATCATTACTAGCATAATCGTAATCACACATCCATAAGTTAGTCGCTATACCTTCTCCTACAAAAGGCTTATTTTTACTATATATACGGACGGAATCATCACGATTCACTAAATTTTCAGCTTCTTGATAAGAAATAACCGATATATATTTATTAAATGGCATTTTTAATTTGCCATTATCTGATAACACAAAAAATGCTTTATCTCTTAAATCATTGGAAATACTAATAATACCTTCACATATACTACATAGACCATCATCATTTATTTCAATATCACTTCTTAAACATTCTTTACATTCTCTATCTCCAAAAGAACTGTGGCTATTAAGCAATAATATATCTTCGTATGAATACTTATGTGCTTTACTATCTGATAATTTATTACTTACATTTCTCCAAATAGATTTATAATTACCATTAGAATTCATTAAATCATCACCGCTGCATGCTTCATATGCTATAGATAATGATAAATCAGTAGTAAATTCAGATAAAAACCACTGTTTAAGTTCACTGATAAAATCTTTTATAATCGTTTTAGTTTTATCTGTATTTGCAATTAATAAATAAGCATGGCCGCCACCCGTATATAACAAATTAGCACGAGTTAATTTTAATCGTTCTAATAGCTTATCTACAATGACTTCAAGCATGAGTTCTAAATAAAAACTTCGAGAACGTAAACTTTTTAAAGCTTTAGAGCCACTAATATTATAAATAAATTCTTGTATACCACTCATATCCATACTTAATAACAAAAACGCTTGTTTCTGATAAAACTCTTTTGTTTTTTCATATTTTAAAAATAACTCTTCTTTATAATTATCTATACTATTTTCATATAAATAATCAAATATACAGCTTGCAATAGCACAAGTTATTCGACTATGATCATAAAGAGATATATCAATAAGCTGATTTTTATTTGTAGAACTCGGTATAAATTGCCATAGACTTTCGGTCCATTGCAATAATGAAGGAAAATTCTTTTCCGTTACTTTTATTTTATGTTCTAAATCATAACGCATATCCTCTATCAAATTTGTATAGTTACCGCTAGTATATCGAACATCTTCATTTTTAGGATATTCAATATTATTTTCTTTAGAAAAACGATACTTTCCTTCAGTATATTTGTACTTTTCTGAATTAACTATATTAAAAATACTATATAAGGGTGTGAACTTATCAAAATTAAACGTTTGTTTCTCATACTCACTATCACCTTCTTCTATAACATCACGTCTATCAACCCCACTAGCAATATTATCTGCTATGTAAGTTATATATGCAGTGTTATCACTGCTTAAATTTGCTTTAGAAAGCTCTTTGTAATGATGGTAAGCTAAACTATCCAAAAGTTCTTTGTTTTTAAATGCTGAAAATTGTGATAAAAACTGATACCCTAATTCTGAGTGTGTTCCCTTTGCATACGGTTGATCATTACTTCTATAAATTATTTTACCTATATCATGTAATAATGAACCATACATCAATACTGTTTTTTTATTCATTTTTAACCTCCATCTTTATATAAAAATTAATTTAGGTTCTTTATAATTTATTATTTTAGCCTCCTTACCTAATATAGTAATTTGTTTATTGTTAACTTCATCAGGCAATACATACATAGTAATTTTACCCGTGTTAGGCATTTCTTCTTTAAGAATACTTAAAATTTTATCCTTTTTTTGAGTGTCACTCGTATATCTCTCATATAGACTAAACTGCTTCATACTAAAACCTAACTCTAATAATCTCAATCGATATTTATTAGCAATTTTTCGTTCATATTTGGTATCTCTAGGTAAATCAAAACTGATTAATAAAAACATCAATTCCCCACCTCAATCATTTTAGGAATTAATAAATAGGTGGCTGTATTTTCTTTATAACAACGTATCAAAGAATCAATCATAATTTTTATTGAATCTAATAACCTAACTATTTTTTTGTCAATAATACATTTTTCAAATAAAACATTCAGTAATACTTTCTTTTCTTTTGTATCAAATACTTTAACACCATCTTTCATTACAATATTGTATACCATGTTATCTACAAAAGGTCGAAAAACTTCTATAACATCATCTGCTAAATTAAAAGGATTCTCTGTTGAATGATGTTTGATTCCTAAACTCATTTCAAATCCATGAATAGCTAGCTCTCTTTTTATAAATGACCTAATAATTGAATAACCATAATTTAATGCTGAATTAATAATATCATTATAACGCCCGCGTTTAAATTGTGGGCCGTATAAATCTCGAAAATATATTTTTGCAGCAATAGCTTCTCTATTATTGTTATCACCCGGTTTTACTTCTTTTGCTAATTCTTTTAACACTATTGATTTAGATTTATCGATATTATTTTCTACGCATCTTGCTTGATTTATGATTTTACCAACAACTATTTTCTTCCATACTCTTTCTTTCGACCTACCAGAAAATCTAAATTGAGTCTGAATTCTTTGTATACGATTAGACATGCCATATTCCGATAATAATTGAGTCATAGGAGAGTGTTTATTATCGCAAAATAATATAGCAATATTATTTTGCATACATTTTATTACTAATTTATGAGAAAAATAACTCCTATAATGATCAAAAATAATAGCCTCAATATCAGAGAAGAAATAGAATTTTTCAGTTTTATCAATGATATTTCTAAACTTTATACTATTATCTTTTGCAGTTACAAAATAGTGGTTTTCAACATAAATAATATTTTTCATTTTCAATCCCCTTTAAAAATTAATCAATATTATATTTATCAATACATATTAAAATTATACAAAATAGTTCCAATTAATGATAGCGTTTTCAAAAAAATAATCATAATTCACATTGCAAAATTTAATTTATGGCCAAAAATGTAACTAAAAATAATATGCAATTAAACCTAGACATTATTTTATCGTTTTCTTGTTACTAAACAATCAAATTAGAAAACTAATCAAGCATTCGCTCAGCTTATTTGATAACAAGTATATAATTAACTACTTGTGGAACTTATTTCGATAATTGAGAATTTTGTCCAGTAAAAATTCTTTCAGCAAGTCTAATTGAATATTTCCTTTTACTGTTCAGTTATGAGTAATTATTTCTGATTTTAATTGAAAAGGGACATTTTTGCTTATTTTGCCCAAGTATTCATAAGTGTCTTTTTTGTGACATTCATATTATTGATATTTTCTTGATTTCTTTTTGATAACTTGAAGTTAAAGGAGGCGCTCATATTGAACAATATAGTGATTAAAGATGTAAATAAAACATATGACGGTAAAACGTATGCACTTAAAAATATTAACCTTGAAATCAATAATGGTATGTTTGGGATTTTAGGGAGAAATGGATCTGGTAAATCGACTTTAATGAATATGCTTTCAACCATTCTTCAACAAAGTAGTGGAACTATAGAAATTAATAATATTTCTTTAACTCAAACGAAACAAATTAGAAAAATGATCGGTTACTTACCTCAAGATTTTGATTTTTATCCGAATATGAAAGTAAAAGAAACATTGCATTACTTAGGAATTTTATCTGGAATTCCTAAAGCCAATTTAAAAATAAACGTTGCTGCATCATTAGAAAAAGTTAATCTTGTAGAACATCAAAATAAAAAAGTTAAAAGTTTATCAGGAGGTATGAAAAAAAGATTAGGTATCGCGCAAGCAATTATTCACAATCCACAGGTACTTATAGTAGATGAACCTACAGCAGGACTTGATCCTGAAGAAAGGGTACGTTTGCGTCATTTATTATCCAATCTAGCTAAAGATAAAATTGTCATCATTTCTACTCATATAGTGAGTGATATTGAATCAACCTGTGAAAATATCGCTATCCTAGACAAAGGAGTAATCGCTTATAAAGGATCGATTAAGAATTTAATTGAGCTTAGTGACAATAAAGTTTATGAGATTACTATCTCCCCTTCAAAATTAAATCAACTGAAAAAAAATAATATTTTTATTACAAAAATACAAGAATATGAGCATCTACTAAAAGTCAGATTTGTATCAGAATCAAATCTTGAAGGAACTAGAAAAGTTAAACAAGACTTTGAAGATGCTTATATGTATTTTTTAAAAATGAATCAAGGAGGGTAAACGATGAATCTATTCTTGATAGAAATAAAGAAACTACTTTTTAGTAAAATTTTTATTTTTTATTGTATTCTCGTTATTTTTTTCGTATTTGTTAACTGTAACCAAGTGATTGATAAAAATATTAACTCTGATATTTATCAACCAAAATCTATGACTACTTACACTACAAATAATAAAGTAATCATGAAAAATGCGATAGATAACTTAAAAAAAGAGTTACACAGCAATAACTTCAAAGTGTATCAGTTTGGCTTCTTGAAACAAAAGAAATTAAATAAAGATAAATTAGATAAAATCAAAACCTCTATAAAAAACATGGAAAATTCTAAAGATTTTAAGAGATTCAAATACTACTCTAACAAGGTTTCTCATGAAATAGGATGGGGATCTAATTATTCCGAAAAAAATTTATATTTATTTGGGACTAAACAAATGAGTAAAGAAGATTTTTCAATGGAGAAGAAGATGATCAAAAACAAAGACATTTATTTCGGGGCATATAGCAGATATCTTTCTGATATTGCAGGAGTAATAATAGGAATACTCCCATTCTTTTTAGGTGCTCATATTTATCTTTTAGATAGAAAGAATCATGTATTTAAAACAATAAATTCTAGAAACATATCGTCATTTAAATTAATCCTAACACGCGTACTGGCATTAATCATATTGTCATTTTTACCAATACTATTATTCTCTGTTTATTTCCTAATTAGTTTGTCGGTTGTTCACCCTATTTCAATTAAGGCAATTTTTATATTTTATGAAATTTTATTTATGTGGACTACCCCCACTCTATTAGTAGCATCTATTTTAGGACTATTGATTACTATGATTTTTAATTCTTATTTAGGTTCCCTGATTCAAATAATCATTTGGTTTATTAATTTGAATATAGGTTCTAATTATGTTGAAGGTCATTATGGCAGTTTACTCATTCCTAGACATAATTCACTTTTCAATACTTCATTCTTTTATAATCATTTAAATGACATTCTTATTAATAGAATCAGCTATTGTTTCATAGCCATTCTTTTGCTTTTAATTAGTGTTTGGCTATTTGACTTAAAAAGAAAGGGGCTAACTAGAAGTGGGAAAATTACTCTTCTTAGAAATTAAAACTAACCTTTCAAAGCTTTATCTTGGTTGCGTGATATTTTTTATTTGTAGTTTATTTATGTTTGGTGTGGGCAATCTAACCCATGACAGAATAACACAATTCATTGAACTTATTTTTACACTTCTTGGGATTATTTTATTTACCACAATATATGCAATTGATAATACCCGTAATACGATTTTAATCATTAACTCAAAACGATATCATTATAGATTTTTATTGTTATTACGCCTGTTTTTAACAATTGTGTTCACTATATTGCTGATTTTAATAGGTTTAGTAACTTTTAAAATATGTAACTCTAATGTTGTATTTATACAAGATATATTCATAGCACTGACAAATACAATGTTCATTGGTTCGTTAAGTTTGTTCATAAGTATGATTAGTAAAAATGCCTTGATTGGTTATATGTTTGGCTTAGTTTATTTCTTATTATGTCTAGGGTTTAAGAATATGAGTTTTATGTATTTATTTTCTGAGACCTTTGGCTTTCCGTTTTATTTCAAATTAATACAATTTTCAATTAGCATACTAGTTTCAATAATAACGATTTATATCACAAAAAAAGTAAAAATTTAATTGTTTTTAGATATGCGATTGTGTTTTATAGTACATTAATTATAGGTAATAATTTCTTTTAATAATCCGATATAAGGTGATAACTTATGTATAATATTATGATTGTAGATGATGAGGAAAATATTGTCTCTTTTATTCAAGAAAGTCTTAAATTAGAGGGGTTTAAGACCACTGTCGCATATAATGGGCGTGAAGCTTTGGAAAAAATAAATGAGCATATTCACTTAATTATATTAGATATTAAAATGCCCTATTCTGATGGCTTTGAAGTAGCTCAATCACTTAGTCAGAGTAATATTCCTATTATTTTTTTGACCGCTAAAGATAACCTTGATACAAGACTTAAGTGTTTTTCTTTAGGTGCCAAAGATTATATTGCCAAACCATTTTACATGGAAGAATTAATAGTAAGGATTGAAAATATTTTAACTCAAAATAATAGCTATTCCAAAAATAAAAATATTAAAAAAACTAAAGATCTCATTATTAATTATGATACCTTTAGCGTATATGCGGGAGACCATTTATTAGATATTACGAGAACAGAATTTGAAATCATAAAACTGCTATCTTTGAATTCTAATTTTTATTTTAGCAAAGATCAAATTTATGACTCTATTAATTTTAATAAAATAGGTAATACCCAGGTTGTCTCAGAACACATTCGAAAAATAAGGAAAAAGTTGCATCAATATAGTGACTTTGAATATATAGATACAAAGTGGGGAGTTGGGTATAAATGGCTAGAATAGAAAGTATCAAAACAAAATTACATCGTCTAAATATATCAGTTGTGATTATCAGTATAGTCGTTATTTTTGTCTTACAATTATTGCTTAATATACTTGAATTTTCAAATATAGGACAGTCTCTATATCATGATTTCTGGCATCAACCGCATTACCTTTTTACGATATCTAGTATTTGTATCAATTTATTTATTCCACTAATAGTTATTTATATGCTCACCCGTTTTTTTTATAAAAAGCATTTATCAAGAAACATTGATTATTTAAATCATATTATTAAAAGTTTAAAAAGCGACGATATCGATTTGAAAGTTACAACCACAAATATTAAAGAATTTAATGATGTGATTAACGAAGTACAGAACATTAATACGTTTCTTAAAAAAAGAATAGCGGATCAGTTAACGATTCAAAACAATTTCAAAAAGAAGCTAGAAATCTTTGAACACGACTTAAAAACACCTTTAACTGTCATGCAGGGTCACATTGAACTTTTAAAAAAGATAAATAATTCAGAACTGCCTAATCAAGAAATTAAATCCAAAATCAATAGTGAAACTAAAGTAATCTTGAACGCTCTTGAACGCATTAATAATCAAATAAAACTTCACATTAATAATGTAAAGTTATTACCTAATCATTCAGACAAAATTAATATTGAAAAGGTTATCTCAACTATCAATGAAAGCTATAATAATAAATATATTTTGAAAGATAAAACGATGGACATACAAGTAGACAATAAATTACTTCATAATCATATATTTTTAAATAATCAAATTCTATATCATGTGATAGATAACTTAATTAATAACGCTTTGAAATATGCTAACAAAGAAATTAGTATAAACTTCAAATGCCTAGATCAACGTTTATTGCAGTTCTCAGTTATTAATGACGGTAAACAATTTACTGAAGATGAACTAAAATTTGCTAAAGAATGGGGCGTTAAAGGTAAAGCATCAAATGGCTCAGGAATAGGCTTGTATTTTGCTAATGAAGTTATTAAACAATATAATAGTGAAATCATTCTAGAAAACATTGAAAATAAAGCTAAAGTTAGTTTTATCGTGGATATATCTAAAATGACGTGACAGAACAAGTTAGTTAAAACGACGACGTATTTTATGCTGCTTTATGTTCATTTTTTAACGAAGGTCACTGAAAAATATTAGCTCAAAGGATATTTAACAAACCCTCAATTATATATTTTAGACTTATAACACGAAATCCCCTCACGCTTGAAAGTCATGAGGGGATTTTTTAAGTGTTTATACCTAAGAGACCGCTTATATCAATCCATTCTGGCAAGATGTCATTTTTTAGCGGAGAATCTTCCCTATTACTTTATTATTCTTGAATGATTTAATTTCTTCATTTGGCTACTGAACACTAATATATTAAACATCATATGAATAATAATATTGATAAAAATATCTCTAAAATACAAATAAATCATTGCTTGTATTGTAGCAAAAAAGATTTTTACTATGGAAGACTTTCCTTGATATAGAAAATGAGAGAACACAAAAGTTAGTACTGATAAGATAATGTACTGAATAAAATGATAATGATATATCAAGCTGAAATAATACAAGAAGTATCGGAAATTTAATTCTTCTAGTATTGGGTAAGCAAGTAACACACTTAAAATAAATTTGCTGTTTTTGTTATAAAAGTCGAACAAATTTTTGTTAAACAGTAATGATTTTTCTGTAATATAAACGATTACTGGTGTAATGATAATAACAGATACACATAAGTAAATATTTGTATTACTTAAAAATAAACACGTATCTATTAACAGTACGACAATAAGTACCAAAATGTACTTGTAAAATTCAGTTAGGTATTTAAAATACGCTACTTTTCTAATGAAAATAAGCAATATACCTGGAAAACAAGTTAAAAAAAACATTAAACCAATCAGACTATGCCAAAGGATGAGGAATATCATTTATTATTCCTCCTATTTCTTTATATCTTGGATGTAGATAAGGTGGATATGATGGTATGGCTATCGTCAATAATTCAGGTATAAATGTTCTAACGACAACTAAATTTTTATTATAAAATTCCACAGGTGTGATATCTAAATAACACGCATAATGACTTAAATGTTTTAATTCATTGATGATTTCGTGTAAATTATTGGCATTTTTAGTATTTTGGAAGGTGTTTTTTCTTTTCTGCATATTAAAATTCAAACCATATTTGGCATAATACATAACATTATCATCTAAATTATCAATAGGATGATTTTCAATATTTTCTGTGACATTTTTAAAATGTGTAGTATTATTCCAAACCTCAGTCATTGTATACTCTAACACGGTAACACATTCCAATAAGCTTCTATAGATACACTGCTCTAAGTTCATATCGCCTTGAACCCCAACGACATATTTAGGTAAGCTTAAATCTTTAGCTTTAGATTTAACCTCACAGACAACAACATGAATAGGTTTATCAAAGCTGATATCAGTAAAAGATACATCGAAATTATCAAGAAATTTGTGCACAATGCTCGGCCGTTTAAACCATTCATTTAGTTTTTCAGCAATATTTACAGAAATCGTCTTTCCTTCAATGCCTCCGTACCACCACAAATTATATGAATCTATTTGTAAAATCTCAATAATAGAGTTGGTTAAACTTTTCTCAAATGTTTCATGACTAGCTGTACCGGTTGAAACACCGCTATTCGTAAACTGTTTTTCATCTTTAAATATCGTTTTATTAAATAGAACAAGCATTTGTAAAGGTACTAAAACATCATGATCTGGATGATATAGAGATTTAAGTGGAATCCATTGAATGACGTCATCGTCATAAATATAATGTTTGGCGTCTTTTTCCTCAAAATATATATTAATTAATGCTAGAGGTAGTACTAAGCTATTTGTATTTTTTAGTTGTTCTGAAATTTGTGCATGTGACGCATATATGATTTTGCCTTTTAAATTTTGATACAACAGCGTAAAGGCATATCTTTCTGAACTTTCTCCTAAGAATGACGCTAGTGCTTCATTATAATAAATACCATAACCACTCAAATGATAATTCACTTTGAAATCTTCACTTAAGAAGTTTTTTTCAAAATTATTAAATTGAGCCGTGACATAATGATAATTCATAATTGGATATGAATTTAATCCTAAGAAAAAGCTGTTATCTTTCCATATTCCTGCTACATTTCCACCTAATAAGTTTTGTCTATACAGATTATAATTCAAATTATTTTTAAAGGTTATCATTCTCTAACACCCTTTTTAAAATATTTGCTGACTTCATATTTTGCTCTTTAAACAAAACATTATTTATCGTCGAACATGTAGAACAAGTAGACTGACGCTTATTGAAATTAAAGTTGTATTCATATGTGGGTAAATAAAAATGGAGTACATTCCCTATTAGCGTTGAATCCCCGTAAATTTCTATATTATTAATTTCATTTATCATTATACTTAATATATAACTGTATAATTTGAGATTGTACATGCCTTGATTTTGCGCATCCGGAACAAAATAATTTTCTATCGTACCAGGAAACTTAGAAATTAATTGTCGTTCTAAGCATTCATAACAACCCGTCTCTCCATGATGAATATTTGTGAAAAATACATTTTCATTATCATAAAAAGCAAGTGTATATGCCATATCCAACAAGTTTGTTAAAAAGTTAAACGCTTTAATAAAAGGTTGATTGGCATATGATAAAATAACAAAAACATTCATATCTGCAAACTTTGATTGCTGTTTTTTTACAACTTCATTTATAGATAAATTATTTTTTTGATTATTCAAGATTTCAATTTCATGTCTTTCTAAAACTTCATTAAACTCATATATTTCATCAACTTGATCGAGATGATCTTTAAAAAATGCTTTGGCTGCCTTGTCTGTAATAATACAAATTTTATTAAAAGTATCGATTTTTTGATGTATTAAATTCAATTGCGTTAGTTTATTAAAATCTTCTATAATATCGTCATTTTCATTTAATTCTATTTGATTTTCAGCTATTAACGTTTTGAAATTGTCTATAAAATTTTTGCTGCTTTCTTCTTTATCTATAGCTATTGAATGTTGATGTAAATATCCCTTTTTTAATATATACTCACTATTGTTTTCTTCGACAAACAAATCTTTAGGTTTAATAAACGTTTTTATTACTTAACTATTCCTTCCCACATATATTCGTAAATAGTATATGTTCATTAACATGATCTAATTCAAGTAATTTTTCTATATTATTTTTCTTAAAGCCTGCTATTGGGCATCCTGTATAGCCTAATGACGTAATGATTAAATCAAAATTATGCGACATACAACCAATCTCTATCAAACTATTTAATAACGCTAATTCCCCGTATTTCAAAAAACTAGAATTAAAATTATAGCCAAAAAAGACTAAAAAACTACAATTTTCGATATCTATATTATTGCCTTCTAATAAATCATCTGTGTTTATGTCCTTTTGAGCCACAATTTTTAATAATGAGTGACTTATCGGTTGGTATAAATAAATGCCTTTATCATAATCTTCTACATTGTTGATATAAAGATATATCAATCGGATATAACCCGCCTGCCGATGCATAAAACCGCGTACTTGTTTTTATATCCCCATATTCAACTTTTCTAGGCGCTATCCCAAAAGAAAATTTAAGTATTGTTGATAATTCTTTACTGGCCATTTCAAAAGATGTGAATTCCCTTGTACTTTTTCTGTGATTTAAAACATTATAAAAAGATTCTTTTATTTTCTTATCACTTTTAGGAAGTGATCTTGTATCTTCATCCTTAATTTCATTCAACATTTGATGTTCATTAACTAAAGCTGCATAATTCGATTCATTATAAGCTAACATGCTTTTGAAATCGCTAAGTCTCTGATGATTTACATTTAATAAGTACTTTAAAGATTCTGATTCTTGATTCCCTAAAATAATTTGAGCAAAGTTATTTCGATTATCATTATTTGCAATATTATCGTCATTTAATTTAAATAACGAATGCTGATTAAACATTCCCTTTAACTGATAATTAATCATTGCTTTTTACCTCTTTTTTTAGTTGCTACAAGCAATTCAATAATGATTACTAATAATATGGACAGGGCCACACCTAAAAACATAATATTCGTTATAATTGGCTCTCCACTATCGCCATGATTGTGTATTTTGTATAAATTTAATCCTAATAAATTTACATCAAAATGCGCATAACCATTTTTATTGATAATAAAATAACCTATTGAAATTGAGATGGCTGTGATGATGGCAGATAAAACAATACCTGCTAAAATTTCAATAATCACTCGCATTTCTTGTCTCTTCAACATCATTATTCTCCTCATTTCTTAAACTTATAAATACATAAACTTAAAACACCCGTCACTACGATATACAATGAATTTAATTTTAAAAATGATACATCCCACATACGTTCATTTGTCCAAATTGAATAAAAATCATTTGTAGCATATTTGATTGGTATCCAATTTCCTATTTCCTTTAAAACATTGGGGAGTTCCCCATACTGTACAAAAACACCAATAATCATATAAGTAAGAAAAAGCAATATCATTCCAAAAGGTAATAAAACCTTACTCTTTCTTATTAACAAAGCTAAAAATGTTCCTATCATTAACAGAGCGATAATGTTATAAAAAATTTGTAAAAAGAAGGCTATAAAATATTGCGTGTTTGGTAGCGTTAATGAGAAAAATACTTTACCAATAATGATATTTAAAATAACACTAAATATCGCTAAGAAGCAGTATGAAATAATATTAGAAACGATTAAACTACTAATATTTACATCAAAATATTTTAATCGTTTCAGTGTGTCGTTCTCGATGCTTTCACTTAACCAAATTGGAAAGCTAATAAAAGCAATCGGTAGCAGTCCAATACTCGTACTAATTAAAAAATATTTATCTATAAAGTGTCTCCCATTTCCTATACTAAAATTTCCATAAGACATAATAATAACTAACATCATGATGATTGGAAAAATTAATGAAAAGAACACTGATATAGGAACTCTAAATTGCATTTTTATGCTTAACAAAATTTTATTTATCATATTTCCTCCAAAGTTGAGATTAAATATGTTGAGTATATATTTTGCATGTTGATTTTAAATTCTATTTTTCGTTCATTTAATATGTTAATAACGTCGTTCATTTGCTCTTTATTGTGGGTAACAATTTTGGCATTAAAATATACATCAGCATTTATTTTTTCAATATCATCTTTAACTAGATGATCTAACTCTTGATTCACTATTTCAATCAGCGCATAGTGATAAAATTTTGAGAAAAATTGATCTATACTCCCGTAATACAATAATTCTCCTTTATCTAATATGATTAATTTATTTGCCCAATTTTCAACCTCATCAAAGTAATGCGTAATTTTAATTACTGCTTTATTTTGGGTGATTTCTTTAGTTTTCTGTAATAAATTTTGTCTTTTTTCATAGTCTAATCCAGATGTTAATTCATCAAATATGTATAGCTTTTTTTGTTTATTTAAGACTAATCCTACAGTTAAGCGCTTTTGTTCTCCCAAGGATAAATCTTTAACAAATTTATTTATAAGATGTTCTAAAGAGAAAGCTTTTGTAAATGCTTTAAATTCTTCACTTCGTTTGCTGTAAGCTGTTGCTAAATAAATTAATTCATGTACTTTGATTAAATCTCCATACTTATTTTCCTGAAAAACAATCCCTATATCTTTAGAACTTATCTTTCTATCAATGACGCCGCTGTAATTTATCTCATTTAATAAACAATTAATTAAAGTCGTTTTCCCCGCGCCATTTTTCCCAATCAGTGCTATTTTATCTTCACTATAAATATTTATAGTACTATTATTAAGGTTTAGAATTTTTCTATTATTGATATCAACCTTTAAATCCTTAATAGTCATTAAACTTTCCATATACTCACCTTTAAAATTTGGAAAAGCTTGATCTATATAGACCAAGCTTCACCTTTGATTTATTGCTCTGCTGTTGAGGCACATGTACAAGAACATGAACAGCTACAAGAACATGAACAACTACAAGAGCAGCAACCTCCTGCATATTGCATCGCTTCAGAACTATTAATGTCTGAATATCCATTAATTGAATGGTTATTGATTTTCATTATTTTTCACCTCCTTCTCCCTAATAATAAATAATGTAAAATTACTATTTATTTAACTAAAAGTTAGCATCCGGTTTTTAAAAAGTCAATAAATTATAATTTTTAAAATATTAATTTTTTGTAAATTTTAAAATTTTGTTAATATGCGATTTAATCAACCGTCAAAGTTGTGTTTATGTGTTCGATATGTATATAGAAAAAAGCGGGTCTGCGACATTAAGTTCTTAAACAATGTAAAAAAGACAATTTCTATTAAAATTATTTGATAGAAATTGTCTTTCTCTTATGTATTAGATAATATACAGCTCGTTATCATTTTAGGGGGATAAGATGTAGCCCCACGATGGTGTTAGAATTCATTATCTGGGATTGTTTCAACAATTTCATTTACATATCGAGAAATATTATTTGTAGGAATAAGAATTGAAGTTTCCATTGGTAGTGTATAGTGTAAGTTGATTCATGTTATAAGCTTTATACATAAGGCACCTCGTTCATTTAGTTTAGTAAAGGTTATTAAATGATACGAAAGTGCCTTATTTTTAAAGCGTTCAAAGGTAAAATTACATGTTAATACGCAGTATTTATGGCGAGACTCCTGAGGGCGCAGTGCCAGTCGAAGACAGGGGCCCCAACAAAGAGAAATGCGAAAAGCATTTCGCCAAGCAAAGCAAGTTGGGGTGCTGAGACGGTACCCTAGGAAAGTGAAGCCATGCAATACGAAGTATTGTGAAAATAGAGAACAGCAGCAAGATATTTTCTAATTGAAAATAATCTTACTGCTGTTTTTCTGACATTTATGTCCCAAACCCCATGAACTAAATATTGGCAGTAGTTGACTGAATTGAAAATATGCAGACACCTCAATAATTTAATAACCATGCATGCTGTCACTCTGCTATATGTAGCAGATGATCTCCATTTTCAAATCGTTCCACAAAAATACTATCAAGCTTGTTTGAATTTATTTTATATTTGATGTTGAATTTTTAACATAAAAGTATTCTTAATTGTTATCATGAATTTTGTTTTTTTACATATATGTATAGTTTTTTATGTATTATGAATTATTAAACAAATAAAGCGCAATTCATTATACAATTAACTCAAGAAATAACGGGAGGTGAGTCAAATGTTTATCGTAAATTTAATTAAAAAAGTAATCGAATTCATCAAAAAATTATTTGGCAACAAATAATTAAAAGTAGCGATTTGATGTCAAAAGAGCTCAAAACCGCCCGTTCACTCGGGTGGTTTGTCGTGCGGCCTAAATCACCAGTTAATAATATGCGCTAACTATTTAACCAATTTTCAACTTTTTTCTCTTCATATCATCCTATCTACATGACATCATTTATACCAAAACTTCGTCATTGATTATCCGCTTCTACTTATCAGTTAATTATGATCATATGAGAAATCCTTAAAGTATCACTTCACACTTATCCTCAAAAGTTAAATTACAATATCCCATCATTTATATTGCGCTAGAATTATGATGTGCACATACGTATTTTAGACTCCCCGTAGGCCTCCCTTTTAAAGCCTGTGCCTTTTCAAATTCCCTTTGTATAAGTTCATCATTTGTGGTAATATCATCATGCATAAAAATTCGAGATACTAATAAAGAAGAAGGTTTAATTATATTATGAAAGAAAACTTTTGGCGTGAATTGCCACGTCCATTTTTTATTTTGGCGCCTATGGAAGACGTGACAGATATCGTCTTTCGTCATGTAGTGAGTGAAGCAGCAAGACCGGATGTCTTCTTCACTGAATTTACAAATACTGAAAGCTATTGTCATCCTGAAGGGATCCACAGCGTACGCGGACGCTTAACATTTAGTGAAGATGAGCAGCCTATGGTCGCGCATATATGGGGTGACAAACCTGAGCAATTCCGAGAAATGAGTTTCGGTTTGGCTGAGATGGGCTTCAAAGGGATTGATTTGAATATGGGCTGTCCCGTAGCAAATGTTGCCAAAAAAGGTAAAGGATCTGGCTTGATTCTACGTCCCGAAACCGCAGCCGAGATTATTCAAGCAACAAAAGCGGGCGGTTTACCAGTAAGCGTTAAAACACGCCTTGGCTATTATGATATTGATGAGTGGAAAGACTGGTTAAAACACGTCTTCGAACAAGACATCGCAAACTTATCAATTCACCTCCGTACGCGTAAAGAGATGAGTAAAGTAGATGCACACTGGGAATTAATCGAAGCCATCAAGCATATGCGCGACGAAATTGCACCAAACACATTGTTAACAATTAACGGAGATATTCCAGATAGAAAAACTGGTATGGAACTCGCAACCAAATATGGTATTGATGGTGTCATGATTGGTAGAGGCATATTTCACAATCCCTTTGCCTTTGAAAAAGAACCACGTGAACACACGAGTGAAGAACTTTTAAGTCTATTTAGATTACACCTAACATTATTCGACAAACATTCTAGCGATGAAACACAACAATTCAAAAGTTTACGCAGATTCTTTAAAATTTACGTACGTGGCATTAAAGGCGCTAGCCAACTACGTCATCAACTCATGGACACACAAACCACAGACGAAGCCCGCGCATTACTTGATGCATTTGAAGCCCAAAGACACGATGAGGTAGAGTCTTAATTTACAGCGGTATAAATAAGGTTAAGCTTTTTTATCCCTTTAAAATTTTATGATTTATCGCATGACTTAAGCTGAAACATAAATGTCTTGGGCAAGATGAAGAAGTTCATTTACGATAAAAATAAAGGTGCACGTTCTTTAAATTCAATTAGCGGACTTAATAGCTTAAAAATGGTTCTGTGACAAAGTTGAATGCGCCTTATCTCGTAAAGATTATATTTATCGTGAACAAACATGTCATGATAATCTAGATAGCCGTTGCAGTTGCAATGAATATGCTGATATATGATAGAAATGATAAACATGCTAAATAGAATCACTGCTTGCTCGCAAAAAGCGACTACTTTAAGAAAGCAAAGTAGTCGCTTTTTCTTACTTTAACTACTTATTATAACAGCATTAAAACATTTTAATTACATCTACATCCAGCTAGGTTTGTCGCCGTCTGTATTCGGTTTATTTAATCCAATATTTTCTTTTGAATGTCGTTTTGGATTTTGAGAAATTTTAACTGCTAAATCTGCAACACTTTTGCGAGAAACCTCTGTCCCTTTGAAAGGTTCATCTCTTTGTGTTACTTCATAATCTATTTCATCATAATTCGTTAACCAAGCCGGTCTGAATATTGTGTAGTCTAAATCTGAATTTTCAATGGCTTCAGTTGCTTCTCTAAAAGGTCCAAGATACGGGCCGATATTTTCATCATTCCACTTACCAAATTTTCCTGGAACTTCATGAAGCGTATTAAGCGCAGTGACAAAGATTAAACGTTTCGTACCATTATCATTCATTGCTTCAATAATGGTCTTAGCTTGGTCTCCTAAAGTATCTCCGGTAGAACTAACAAACACAGTATCTACATTTTCTAAAGCCTTTGAAATAGCATTTTTATCTGTCGCATCACCTTCAAAGACTGTCACTCTATTTGAATCATAGTCAGGTAATTTCGATTTGTTTCTTGCTAATAGCGTTAAATCAAAATCTGTGTTCTGCAAATATAAGTCAATCGCCTCTTGTGAAATTTGACCACTAGCACCAATAATTAAAATACGAGTCATTGTTATACCACCCTTTTAAATTTATAGTGTTTCTTTATAGAATGATTCAAGTTTTGGTAGTACTTGATTGACATATTCTGGTATATCGTATAAATCGACGTGTGATGCGCCTTCTATTTTATATAATTCGTTGTTATTTCCAGCTGCTTTTTCAACTGCTTCCTCACTGTACTCAAAAGTGTCCGCTTCTGTACCTGCAATTGCTAAAAATGGTTGTGTTAACAGTTCATCAATATACGTGAACGGCGCAAATGTTAATACTTCAGAAAAACTTCTTAATAAGATTTTGTTTGGTGCATTTTTATGATAACCACGTTCAGTTAAATAATAATCATGACCTTGCACCATTGTTGAATTTTCAGGCATAGCATCATCAATTTCTTCTGGCACATAACCTGTATATGCATAGTCAGCACCACTTGCTTCTTCTGTACGTTGATCAGCAACTTGAGTCATGAAGCTTAGTTGATCTTCTATGGATATCACATCGCCAGGCCCTTTACGGAATAATGCACCAATATCAACCATACTTACTGTTGCTAGTGTTTTGATACGACGTTCAGTTCTTGCTGCACTGACTGTATAACCCCCACCAGCACAAATACCAAGGGCACCAATTCTATCATTATCTACAAAGTCTAATGTTGTAAGATAATCAACTGAAGCTCTCACATCTTCTGTTCTCGCAAATGGATCTTCTAAATATTTAGGTGAACCTTCACTTTCACCTTGATGAGAAGCATCATAGACCACAGTCACATAACCAAATTCAGCAAGTTTCTCTGCGTACATACCCGCAGTTTGTTCTTTAACACCCCCACCTGGATGACACACTGTAATTGCAGGATACGTTTTACTTTCATCAAATTGTTCAGGTGTATATAAATGAGCTGCTAGTAAGTTCGTTTTACTTTTGAAATTAACTGATTGCTTCATAACTTTATTCCTCCATTTTTTATATATAAAATTAATTCTCTGTGGATTTTTATTACTCTTGTGTGTATAATGCCATGGTAGAGTAATTAATTGAGTCTTTCAATTAATATATAGCCACATCTGTATGTTAATACACAAATTGATGATACTGGGTCTTAAGTAGAGGTGATTCACAATGAATATCAAGGATTTACGTGTCGTTAAAACAAGAGCAAGCATAAACAAAGCCTTTATTACACTTTTTTTCGAAAAAGATTTTGACACGATTTCAATTAAAGAAATTACAGAACATGCTCAAGTTGGGAGAAAAACATTTTATCTCCATTATATTGATAAATATGATTTACTAGACCAAGTCGTATCAGAAAAGCTTACGGAGCTCGAAGAAATTTGTGAAGCCAAAAAACATCTCGGTCTACAAGAAGGTACACAATTATGGTTTGAGTTTTTCGAAAATAATAGGTCTTTTTTCATGAAACTTTTCAATATTAGTAACGCTTCAAGTTATAAGAAAAAACTTCTTCATTTTATTGAAGAAGAATTTAAGAAAAAAGTACCGACAACAGTCGCTACTGATAAAGGGCTAGATTATCATTTATACATTAACTTTATCAGTAACGGTATGATCGGCTTACTAGACAGCTATCTAAACAGCAGTGATAACACACAAGAAAAAGAAAAAATACCTTTACACGTATCACGATTGTTATCTTTATATGATTTAGCCTAAAAGTAAAAAAACAGGGAGCTATATGAGAAATCCATTTTGAACTTTAATCTCCGTATAGCTCCCATTTTAAGTATTAAAATTTAACAATTTAATACAAATATAAAAATGTTAATTCGCTGCATATGCAGAAACTGGATAATGGTCTGAATAGTCATTGTATCGGTAAGTCTTACCCCAAGATTTTACAGACCATTCTGGTGATTTCACTTTATGTGTATGATTATGCCATGAACTTGGTTGTGCATGGTCTCGATCTAGTAAAATATAATCTAAATGTTGCGGCTCTAATTTAGGATAATTATAATTCGCAATGCCGTTAGTTTGTGTATCCCAACTATACGCGTTGCCCTCGTATTGTTTAGGCATTGAAACATTCAAGTTATCAGACATTTTCTGATATTCCGCTGAACCTTTAATGACATTTAAATCACCGCCAATATATACGGGTTCATCTTTTGGAATATTTTTATCTTTGATAAATTGTTTGATTTCTTCCATTTGACTCTGTCTAATCGTTTGATCTTTCCCTTTCATACATACTGGATCTTCTGCTTGAAGGTGCGTTCCAATAATATGTTGATATTTGCCGTTTTTATTAATTTTAATGTATGCAAAGCCTTTATTGCCTACACTGTCAGCGCCACAACCATTTTTGTAAATATGTTGTTCTTGTTGTACGATTGGCCATTTACTCACGATACCAACACCACCGCTCACTTTTTTCAATTTTCTATAAGATCCAGATGTCTTTTGCCAACCTTCTGTACCTTGACCAACAATTGGTGTTTGATAAGGATATTGTGATTTTAAATTTGTTAAAAGTCGATTTGATGCCTTGTGATCAAATAATTCATTTAAAATTACAACGTCTTGACCTTGGATATAATCCGCTTTTGAAATTAAATCAGCGCGCTGAGATTGCCCCCAATTAGGATATATTGCTGTAGGCAAGAAATAAACATTATGTGTTGTAATTTTAAGGCTGTCTTCAGTATTGCGTTCGCTAGCATATGTAATTGATGAAAATACTAATAATAAACTGCTCAATACGACCATCGTAGTTATGATACATTTACGTTGCCAATCCAAATACATCATTTATACACCTCATTTCATTTGATGCAATGATTATAACAAATGAAATAAAGTTATTTTTAAAAATTACTATAACTAAATAAAATTTTAATAAAAAATTAAAACCTAAATATTCTGTTTAATTCTATTGAAAGTATTAAAGCGTTATCTAATTATATTCAAATTTGGTCTAGTCACAGGGCTGGTAGTATTTGTGATAAGTATTTAGATGCTGTTAAACGTCATCTTGTCATTTATTATAAAGCTGAAAACGATTGATTTACCGATGCTTTAATACTTAAATCACTCAGAAACAAATTGAAAGCATAAGTTTTTAAAATATCATAAAGGTTAATACTACTAATAAGAAAAAAGCTGTAAACTGAGCATCAAGACAAAAAAGTTAAGTTTAAAAACGCGCTAAATAATAAAACATGAGACTAAGTAACATCCATTTACTTAATCCCATGCTTAAACATAAAAATCATTCTACTCACTAATTATTTGACATTTAATTACATATCCCTTTTTATCAACATAAAATCTTACATCTTTGTTCCCAATTTTATAAGTACATTCTTTTCCCCATGCTGATGAAGAATAATATTTTGGTTCCCCGTAATGATTAATTAATTCTTTTTTACTAACAGATTTGCCATCTAGTGAGAAAAAAACACCATTAGCTTTATGATTAGAAACCCAATAATATGTTTGATCATATAAATTTTTATGATTTTTAACTGATGAATTTTTAGTAATCTTATAACCATTCATCTTGAAAGTGTCGAATTTTAAAGATTTTTTAAAATTCTTATCCAGTATAAACCGACTTTGATATGCTGTATAACCACTATAATTATAATAAGGTTTAACAGATTCTTGCGCATGTGCTTGAGTTACATTAAATAATTCGGGCGTTACGGAAAAGCCCAAAACAAGACTACTAGCTAAAATAATTTTAGAAACTTTTTTCATAAAAAACCCTCCTCATTAATTGTGTTACAGTTTTATTGTTACATTAATGTAACAATATTTCAAGAATATTACAAACAAAAATTTATCTTTTGCCAATTACAATGTAAAATGCGTAATATAATTAAAAAAGAGCGCTATATAAGTTATTTTAGATATCAAAAATTTGATAAAGATGTAATAGCAGTAGTTGATGGATATTAGTTTTATATTATTTACTAAAATTACCTCATAATAATAACTTTCTTCATTTGCTAAATTACCTATATAAAAAGCAGATGTCCTTTTTTAACTTTTATACCTAACTTATAACCATTCCCTTTCAATTTATATCCTCTTTTACTTTATAATTATTAATATAAACATATAATGGCATATAACAATTTATGATTATGTTCCGTTGAGTGATATTGTTTATAATCCCAGTAGCTACCTACATTTTTTAAGTCAATCAACTCAAATATCTTCTGTTTCAATGATTGATTTCTCATGCCAAAACAACTTCCAAATTTGTTACCTTTTATTATTTTTTCAAATGTATTATCTAACAATAGTATTGGCAAAAATATTAAAATATCATTTAAACTACAGTTATAAATAATGATTAATTATTAGTTTTACAATCTAAATCACTTATGATACTCTTCACAAAAACACAAGAGCAATTCTCATAAGCTTCATGTTTTCTAATACGTCCAAACCCCTTTACAAAGGTGCTAAAAAAACGTATCTATTAAGCATTTACTTTATTACAATTATTAATTACATTTACACATACTCTCTTCAGCTATATGACTTTTGAAAAAATAAACTGGCTTTTCGTGTGTCCATATGGCTGTAGTAGATCTATGAATGATTCTACTGAACTCATGTTTTCCAATCGAACTTTGAACACAAAGCAAGCGTCACCAGATACTCGATAACAAAAATCCACATTATCTTGTTCCGATATAAATTTTTTAAAATCTACGTATCTATTATTCTTGATAGTTATCTCAATCAAAATTTCAACGTCATATCCTAACTTCTCATAATCAATATTAATTGTGTAACTTTTTATTATGCCTAAATCTACCATCTTATTTATTCTTTCTCTTACAGCAGGTGCAGATAAATTCACCTGTTTACTTATTTCATTAATAGTCATTCTACTATTCTTTTCTAATATATTTAGTATTTTTTCATTTATTAAGTCATTCACTTATTTTACCTCATTTATTAAATAATTTAACAACATCTACCTTTGAATTGGTATTCATTATTTATTATAACATGTGTATTATTAATTAAAGGAGATGATAAAATGGCGTTAATAAATTATAGTAATATTGGTAAGACACCTTTTCAACAGTTATTAGGACACAATGAAAATATACTAAAATCTTGGAATGATTTAGCTAATCTTTTAAGTGATGATGGTGCTCTAAGTAAAGAACTTAAAGAAGAACTAAGAAGAATACTTGCTCAAGAAAATGGATGTCTATATTGTAAAGCAAAAGGTAGTCCTAGTAATGAATATCAAGATGAAAAATCATTACTGTGTACTGGTTTTGTTGAAGTTTATTTAAAAACAAAAGAAAACGTACCTGAATCTACAATTCAATTACTGAAGGATGTAATGACAAATAAAGAAATTATTGAATTAATTACATTTACTTTATTTACTACAGCACAACAACATTTAGGAGCAATTTTGAAATTATCAAGTGAAACTAACTGATTTATTAAATCTTTGTATTTTAGCATCATCTCACATCAAATGAAGAAAGTTATGACTTGATGTTAAAATATTAAATATATTTTTAGTTTTCAAAAATCGTTGCTAAAGGAGATATGGAAAGCCATAACTACTGGTGAATTAGTAATAATTCCCAATAAACTCTTACTAGAAACTAGCTAAAAAACCGCATCACTTATGATACGCTTCCCCTTGTTAGTGATATTGCTAAAAAACAAATTGCAAGGAACTGACAAACTAAAATTATTTTAAATCTTATTATCAATAAATATATAAATAACTCGTTTTGCACATACAATCCCTATAATCAGTTAAGTTTCGCTTTTCGATTCGTAATAATTATTCATAAAGTATACAATATATGATACAATTCATTCAAATATATATTTGAACGAGGTGCTCTATGGTTCAGACTATTGTAACTGCGGCAATACTTTACATTGCTACTGCAGTAGACTTATTAGTAATACTATTAATATTTTTTGCAAGAGCAAAGACTAGAAAAGAATATAGGGATATTTATATAGGTCAATATTTAGGATCGATTATCCTCATATTAGTCA
>VNIW01000218.1_pt1 | contig 29577 bp, 30 predicted proteins | sample 7248591 | NCBI WGS metagenome assembly VNIW01 (sample SAMN12251776, study PRJNA551026) | human skin metagenome | isolation source: skin samples from patients infected with Netherton Syndrome | host: Homo sapiens | place: France:Paris | reverse complement strand
CTGGGTGAGATGCCGCTGCGCCGTTGGATTTCCTCCCTGCACGAAAGCTTCCACCTGGGCAAGGTCGGTGAGCTCTACTCGGAGCTGGCCGCCTCCTGGCTGTGGGTCATGGCCTGCGGCGGGCTCTACATGTGGTGGATTCGCCGCCGCCCCAAGAACAAGGCAACCGCGAAATCCACGCAACAGCAGCCGAAGCGCTCCGCACGCTCGAAGGCTACGCGCCTCCACTCCACCATCGGTGCCTGGATATTCATCGGCTTGCTTGGACTGTCTGCTACTGGCATCACCTGGTCGAGCCTGGCCGGCGACAACGTCAACTCCCTCGTGGAACGTATGCACTGGAAGGCCACCCCCATTGAAACTGCCCTCCCCGGCGCAAGTACAGAAACGCATGAGCACACCGGCCACGAAGGCCATGAGGGACATGGCGGCCACATGAGTGGGACGTCGGAAAGCGCCAGCGTGGCTGCTGAGGCTGAGCGCGTCCTCGCCACCGGCCGCGCCGAGGGACTGACCGGCCCGCTGCGCCTGTACCCGCCGGAGGACGCCCACTCCGCCTGGCAGGTCAGCGAGCGTTGGGTCGAATGGCGCACCACCTCCGATGCTATTTCCGTGGACGGCTCCACCGGTGAGGTCATCGACCGCCAGCCTTTCTCCAGCCTTCCGTTGTTTAGCAAGCTCAGCAGCTGGGGCATCTACCTGCACATGGGCATCATGTTCGGCCTGCCGCTGCAGATTGCGTTGCTCGCCTTGGGCCTCGCCACCGCCGCTCTCGTGGTGCTGGGCTATTACATGTGGTGGAAACGCCGCCCACGCTTCCTCCCGACCGCTCACTTCTCCTGGGCCACCACAGGACTGGGCGCGCTTTTCGCCGCTACCGTGGGTGTCTTCTTGCCGCTCTTAGGAATCACCTTGGCAGCATTCCTGGTTCTCGATGTCATCTTGATAAACCGTGCCACCGCCCCGCGCAAGGAGCGCACACCGGTTCCGGCCGGATAGATTAGTGAAAGCCATCACATAGGGCGGAGCTTATTAGGTACGGTAGTTTCTTATGACTAACCCACTGCTGACTCCCTCCACGCTGCCCTACCAGCTCCCACCCTTTGCAGACATCAAGGTAGAGCACTACCGACCTGCCTTCGACGAAGCACTCGCGCTTCACGACGCCGAAATCGCCACCATCACCGACAACCCCGCCGCCCCCACGTGGGAAAACACCGTGGAGGCGCTCGAGCGCTCCGGGCAGGATCTCGACCGCGTCATAGCCGTCTTTAGCAACCTCTCCGGCACGGACGTCACCGATGAAATGGAGGAGATCGCCGCCGACATCTACCCGCGCCTATCCGCGCACTATGACGCGGTCTACCAAAACGAGGTGCTCTACGCGCGCATCAAGGAGGCCACGCCGCCTGCCGACGACGCGGAAGGCCAGCGCCTCCACGACCACCTCCTGCGCACCTTTGCCCGCAAGGGCGCCGACCTCGACGCGGCTGGCAAGGCCCGCCTGTCCGAAATCAACCAGCGCCTCTCCGCGCTCTCTGAAGAATTCGGCCGCAACCTCATGGCGTCTACCCGCGAGCGCGCGGTCTCCTTCACCGAAGAGGAACTCGAGGGGCTGCCTGCAGAGCGCATCGCCTCCGCCAAGGCCGATGCCGAGGCGCTCGGCCGCGAAGGCTATGTCATCCCGCTAGAGCTGCCGACCGTGCAATCAGAGCTGAGCCGTCTGGCGCGGGAGGATGCGAGGGGGAGGTTGTATGGGGCGTCGACAAGCAGGGGCTCCGAGAACAACATCCCAGGTCTCATCGAGGCCGTCCAGCTGCGCGCCGAACGCGCCGAGCTGTTGGGCTTTGCCTCCCATGCCGACTACGTGATCGCCGAAGAAACCGCTGCGACTGCCGACGCCGCCCGCACCATGCTCTTCGACCTCGCCCCCGCCGCCGCGGCCAACGCCGAAGGCGAGCAGAAGCTCCTCGCAGAGGAAGCAACACTCAACGGCCAGGGCTTCACCGCCGCCGACTGGCCGTATTGGGAATCTAAGGTCCGCGCCCGCGATTTCTCCCTCGATGAGGAAGAACTGCGCAAGTACTTCCCGCTGGACCAGGTCCTAGAGAAGGGCGTCTTCGCCGCCGCTGAGCGCCTTTACGGCATCACCGTTATCCCGCGCGATGACCTCGAGGGTTACGCGGAGGGGGTTCGCGTGTGGGAGGTGCGGGACGGGAACGTCCCGCACGTAGATATCGACCCGCACCTGGAGAAGGACTCGCACGGGATCGGTCTTCTCCTTACCGACTACTTCGGGCGCCCCACCAAGCGCGGCGGCGCATGGATGAGCGAGTTCGTGGGGCAGTCCCGTCTACTGGAGCGCAAGCCGGTCATCGTCAATGTCATGGGCATCACCAAGCCTGCCGACGGCTCCCAGCCGCTGCTGAGCCTCGACGAGCTGCACACCGTCTTCCACGAGTTCGGCCACGCTTTGCACGGGCTGCTTTCCGACGTCCGCTACCCCACCTTCGCCGGCACCAACGTCCCGCGCGATTGGGTGGAGTTCCCCTCGCAGATCAACGAGAACTGGGCATTAGAGCCGGCACTGGTGAAGCGTTACGCGCGCCATGTTGATACCGGCGAGGTTATCTCCGACGAGATGCTCGCAGCAGTCACGGCTGCCAGCGAGTTCGGTCAGGGATTCGGCACGGTGGAGTACTTGGCGGCGTCGATTGTGGACTTGGCGTGGCACTCGCTCTCGCGCGAGGAAGCTGCCCAGCTCACGGCCGCGAGCATCGAGCAGTTTGAAAAGGACGCGCTAGCCAAAGCCGGGCTGAACAACCCGCTCATCGCGCCGCGTTACCGCTCGACGTACTTCAATCACATCTTCGCCGGCGGTTACTCCGCGGGCTACTACTCCTACCTGTGGGCTGAGGTCCTCGACGCCGACGGCTTCTCCTGGTTCAAGGAAGTCGGCGCGGCAGACTCGGCCGACGGGGACGATGCTAAAGCCCGCGCAGCTGGCCAAAAGTTCCGCGAACTCATCCTGTCTAAGGGCGCCTCGCGCGATTTCACCGAGGTCTACCGCGAGCTGCGCGGACGCGACAAGGACGTGCAGCCCTTGCTGCGCCGCCGCGGTTTGTTGGGCTCTTAACTAGCCAGCTAGCTTGCGAATGTGGATAACTTGCGGCGAGCTCCTGAGTTATCCACAAATTTGGCCTCTCGCGGAAACTGACTATTGAAGCGGGCTTGACAGCGCTTTAGCGTTGAGGTCATGAGATTACAGTCCTTCTTCGCCGCACTCGGCCGGGCCATTGACCTGGTGGCCGAGTGCGCGGGCATGTCTGAATCCGATCTGCTGGCATTAGGAGCCGCGCCTGCCGACGCCGCCGAGCTCCTCGCCCTCCATCACTCCTACTTCGGGCCCACGCACTCCACCAAGAAGCAGCGCACGGCGGTAGCAGCGGCGCGCAGCCGCGGCCATGGGCTGGTTACGCTGCGGCAAATTGAGTCCTTCGTGGCCAAGGTTCGCGACCATAACAAGGCCTGGGACCTGCGCGTGGAACTGTGCCAGACCAGCGCCGAGCTGGTGGAAAAGGTTGCGCGCAAGCGCCTGCGCGAGTGGCGCAAGCCCCGCGAGTACGCCGAGCGCGCGAAGCTGACCCAGCATGGCAACGGCTTGGCCACGTTGACTGTGACGGCGGATTCTATGCAGCTAACCGACGTATTCCAGGGCATCGACCAGCAGCGTCCCGGCGAGAGCTTTCTGGAAAACCTCGACGGCAAAGGCGTGAAAACTGAGGTCATGACCATGGCGGTGCTGCAGGTCGACGACTATGCGCAGCTGCTCAAAGGAAACACGGACAAGGATGGCGAAGAGTTCATCGTGCGCATGACCAACGGTGCCACGCTGACCGGCTCGCAGCTCGTGGAGCGCGCACTGCTGGAAAAGGGCGTCATCGTGGCTGTCAGCCGCGAGCACGGACCGCTGGATGTCTTTCGCACACGCCGCTTCGCCACGGACAAGCAGCGGCTGGCACTCATGGCGGAGAGCCCATGTTGCGCGTGGAAGGACTGCCCGGTCCCATTTGAGAAGTGCCAGATTCACCACATGGTGGCCTGGGCGCGGGGCGGATCGACGAATATCCTAAATTTGGTTCCATTATGTCCGTATCACAACGGAGTCAACGACGATGACCCCACTGCCCCGCCCATGCGCGGGCGGATGGTCCGCGTCGGCGGCAGGGTGGCATGGCAGCCGCCTTACGACGCCGCGCCCATCCCCACCAGCAAATTCAACTAGCCTGCGTTGCGCAACGCAGTAGCTAGTCCATTCATCGTGACCTGAATGGTCTTCGAGACGAGGAACTGATCATCGCCGGCGCGGTAGCGGCGCAGCAACTCCAGCTGCACCGCATTGAGCGGGAGCAGGTATGGGTAGCGGCGCTTGAGCGATCGCGCTTGGCGCTGGTTCTCCGCGGTGAGGTCTGCATTGCCCGTGATGTGCAGGTAGACCTCGCGGGTGAGGGCGAATTCGTCGGCGATGAGGCCGTAGATGCGGTCGGCAACGGCTTTGTCGTCGACGAGGTCCGCGTAGAGACGAGCGAGCGAGAGCTCCGCCTTCGCCATCACCTGCGCCATATTCGACAACACCGAGCGGAAGAAAGGCCAAGTGCGATACAGCTCGCGCAGCTCCTCCCAGCGTGCCGCCTGCTCGCCGACCGGCGCCTGCTCCACCCACCGCGTCACTGCGCTGCCCACGCCGAACCAGCCCGGGATGTTGGTACGCGACTGCGACCACGACAGCACCCACGGAATCGCGCGCAGATCCGAAATCGCAGTGGTCTGATTGCGGGCCGACGGGCGCGAGCCGAGGTTGAGGTCGCCGATTTCGTGCAGCGGCGTGGACTGGGTGAAGTACTCGATAAAGCCGGGGTCGCCGATGAGATCTTCGTAGCGTTCGCCGGACAACGCTGCGAGCTCACGCATGATTTCGTAGGCGCGCTCCGTATCGGCGATAGGCTCGGTATCCAGCAGCGATGCTTCCAGTGCTCCGGACACAAACGCCTCAAGGTGGCGACGCGCCGTCTCCGGAGCACCATACTTGGCGGAGATGACTTCGCCCTGCTCGGTGATGCGCACCGAACCCGACACCGCGCCCTTGGGCTGGGCCAGGATGGCGTCGTAAGTCGGACCACCACCGCGGCCAACCGCACCGCCACGGCCGTGCGCCAGGCGCAGCTCAATCCCATGTTGGGTGCACAGCTCGACGAGGGAAAGTTCGGCGTCGTAAAGCGCCCAGTTCGCCTGCAGGTAGCCGCCGTCCTTGTTGGAATCGGAGTAGCCCAGCATGACCTCCTGAATGTCCCCACGCGCGCGCAGGTGCTCGCGGTAGAAAGGCACGGCCCACAGCTGCTCCAGGATGCGCGCGCCGGCCTTCAGATCATCGATGGTTTCAAAGAGCGGAACGACGTCGACCTCGCTCAGGCCCACTTCCTTGAGCAGGACCATCGGCTCCAGGATGTCCGATACCGAGCCCGTCATCGAAATGACGCAGTGCGAGACCGACTGCGGGCCAAACTTACGCACTGCCTGCGACGCCGCGCGGAAAATGCCCAGCTCTTTGGCTGTGACTTCGCTGAAGTCCTGGTCTGCGCCAGGAAACAGCAACGGGCGCGCGGTCTGCAGCTCGCGGACCAACAACTCCACTTTCTCTGCCTCGCTCAGCGCGGCGTAATCATCGCACAGGCTTGCGGCAGCGAAGACCTCCGTGAGCACCTGCTCGAAAGACTTCGAGTTCTGGCGCATATCCAGTGAATAAAGATGGAAACCAAACGTAGTCACGGCCGAGCGGATGCGGGCCAGGCGGTCATCGGCGATGATGTCGTCGTTGAACTGGCGCAGCGAGCGATCGATGACGTCGAGGTCGCGCTGCAGCTCCTCCGGCGAAGCGTACGGGGTGAAGTCGCCCTTCGGCGCCTTCTTCTCTCCCAACGCATGCAGGTTTGCACGCACGCGATTGCGGATGCCACAAATCGCACGGCGATAAGGCTCGTCCACGCGCGACTCCCAGTCGTTGTTAGCAATCTCCGCCAAGGACAGCAGCTCGGTAGAACACGAGGAATAGCGATCCGACAAAGACAGCTCGCGCTCCAACTCATCGAGCTCCGACTCGTAGTAGCGCAAAATCGTCTTCGCTGCCTTACGGGTAGCGTAGGTCAGCGTGCGCTCGTTGACGTACGGATTGCCGTCGTGGTCGCCGCCGATCCAGGAGCCGGGTCGCACGACGGGGGCGTCGGGAAGCTGCAGCCCAAAGGTCTCCCGCATGCTATGGCGAATCGCGCGGTTGAGCGCCGGGACCTGCTCCAGAAGCGAAAGCTTGTAGTAGCGCAGCCCGACGTCGACCTCATCCTCCAGCGTCGGCCGGGCAATGCGGATAAGCGCCGTCTGCCACAGCAACGTCATGCGCAGGTACATCTCGCGCTCGATGGCGTCCATGTCGCCGCCGCGGTGGGCGTCGATAAGCAGCTGCTTAATGCGGGTCTGGGTATCGAAGACCGTACGCCGGCGGGTCTCCGTGGGGTGCGCGGTGAGGACGGGCGCCACCTGCGCGTCGCGGATGACGGCGGCCGCATCCGCGGGGGCGACGCCCTCCTCCTTCAGCTTGGCGAAGGTCTTACGCAAGCTCACCGGCGCCTCCACTGCCTCGTCCGCGAGGTCCTCGGCAAGGTTTGCCAAAAGTGCAAAATAGCTAAACGCGCGCGCCACGAGGTTGGCTTTATTGATGTCCAGGTCCCGGAAAACCGCCACGAGGTCCTCGGGCTTGGCGTCGCCGTGGGCTACGTTGAAGGCCATCTTGCGGGTGGATTCGACCAGCTCAAAGACGTCCTCGCCCTCTTGCTGCGCGAGTACTCGGCCCAGCACTCGGCCTAGGAGGCGGATGTCTTCTCGGACTTGGTCGATGTGCGGATTTGTCACCGGATTCGCCTTTCGCTGTGCTTCACAGAATTAACACGCTTAAATGTATCCCAGGTCACTATCCCGTCGGTGCTTTTCCGCTCGTTTACCCCCGTGAGGTTTCAACGTATGAAGGATTTGCTTGCGCTTTACGACGCCCAACTGCGCCGGCTATCCGGTACTAGTAGCTCCTAAACAGCAGTTGAGCCACGTTTCGTGGATGCGAGTCTCACCGTTTTCTTCCGGGTGGAAACTCAAGGCAGTGACGTGACCTTGGCGCACGCCGACGATGACGTCACCCGCGATGGTGGCAATGACCTCAACATCCGCGCCCACGCGCGTGACGACGGGCGCTCGGATGAAGCTAGCCTCCACAGAAACGCCGTCGACAGTGACGGTGCGTTCCTCGGAGAAGCGCTGGTTGCCGAAGGCATTGCGTTTCACGGTCACATCCAGAATCCCCAGCGTCTGTTGCCCGGGCGCTGGGTTCTCCAGCTCGCGGGCGGAGTAAATCAAACCTGCGCACGTGGCGAGGACGGGGAGGCCGGAGCGGACGGCGTCGCGAAGCGGCGCAGCAAGGTCGAAAGCCCTAGCAAGACGGTCGATCGTGGAGGACTCGCCGCCCGGAAATACGATTCCGTCCAGCCCGTCCAGGTCACGCGGCAGCCGCACCCGACGCACCTGTGCGCCCAGCGAGCTCAAGATCGCCGCATGCTCCTCGACGCCGCCCTGCAGCGCCAGTACTCCAATCACCATCCGCGCTCAGCCAAGCGGTGCGGTGCCGGCACGTCCTTGACGTTGATGCCCACCATGGCCTCGCCCAGGCCGCGGGAGATCTTCGCCAGCTCAGCAGGCTGGTCGTAGAGGGTCGCGGCCTTCACGATGGCCTCCGCACGCGCAGCCGGGTTGCCGGACTTGAAAATGCCGGAGCCGACGAAGACACCCTCGGCGCCCATCTGGCGGACCAGGGCGGCGTCGGCAGGCGTAGCAACACCACCCGCAACGAACAGGACCACGGGCAGCTTGCCGGTCTCTGCCACCTCGGCTACCAGGTCGTACGGTGCCTGCAGCTCCTTGGCCGCAACGTAAAGCTCATCGCGGTCCAGGTTCTGCAGGCGCGCAATTTCTCCCTTGATGGTGCGCAGGTGCTTGACGGCCTCGGAGACGTCGCCAGTACCGGCCTCGCCCTTGGAGCGAATCATCGCAGCACCCTCAGTAATGCGACGCAGCGCCTCGCCCAAGTTGGTCGCACCGCAGACGAAAGGAACATCGAAGTCCCACTTGTTGATGTGGTTGACGTAATCCGCCGGCGAAAGAACCTCGGACTCGTCGATAAAGTCCACGCCCAGCTCGCCGAGAATCTGCGCCTCAACGAAGTGGCCAATGCGGGCCTTGGCCATGACGGGGATGGAGACGGCGTCGACAATGCCCTCGATGAGGTCTGGGTCGCTCATACGCGCCACGCCACCCTGCGCGCGAATGTCTGCCGGGACGCGCTCCAGCGCCATAACAGCTGCAGCTCCGGCATCCTCGGCAATCTTTGCCTGTTCCGGCGTCACGACGTCCATGATGACGCCACCTTTAAGCATGTCTGCGAGTCCGCGCTTTACGCGAGTAGTTGCTCGCGTCGTTTCATTCTTAGAAGAAGTATTTTCAGTCATGCGGACCATCCTCACACTACGAAGTGGTCTAAATCAAGAGCCAATTCAAGCGTGTTGAATTAGACCACTTATGCTGGGACCATGTCTATACGGCTTGCCCCCTCTGATACACGCGCACTGCCCGTCCAAATCGCGGAAGCCCTGCGCACCCAGGTGACGGCGGGCATTCTGCTGCCGGGTGAACAGGTTCCTTCCACCCGCGCGCTTGCCGCGAAACTCGGCGTTTCCCGAGGCAGCGTGGTTACCGCCTACGAACAACTCACCGCCGAGGGTTACCTCACCGCCGAGGTGGGCTCCGGCACCGTCGTCAATCCGCGGTTGCCACATTCGCAGTTGCGGGAGGTGAAGGTAGAGCGCCCCGCGCCGGCAGCGTCGACAGTCAGGCTCACGCCCGGGCTGCCGGATACCGACGGAATCCTTACCCCCGAATGGCGGGCCGCATGGCGCGAAGCGGCCAATCATCCGCTTTCCGACGCCACCTCACTCCCCCACGAAATCGCCCACCACGTCCGGCACATGCGCGGGCTGCGGGTGGATCCGCAGCGAATCGTTGTCACGGCCGGCGCCCGCGACGGTTTGACGCTATTGCTGCGTGCGCTTGGCGACCACCTGCGCGTGGGGGTGGAGTCGCCGGGTTACCCGAGCTTGCGGCGTATTCCCGAGGCGTTGGGCCACGAGCTGGTGGAGGTGCCTACTGACGCCGAGGGCGTTACCGTGCCCGGCCCGCTGGATGCGCTCATCGTCACGCCGAGCCACCAATACCCTTACGGGGCGTCGCTTCCCGCTGCTCGCCGGGGCGCGCTGGTGGAGTGGGCGCGCCGCGAGAACGCGTTGCTGATCGAAGATGACTTCGATTCCGAGCTGCGCTACGTAGGCCAGCCCCTGCCCGCACTGACAGCGTTGGCGCCGGAGCATACGGTGCTTTTGGGAACGTTTTCTTCGGTGATTTCGCCATCGATTGCGTGCGGCTACCTCGTGGTTCCGGAGCGGATGTTGTCCGCGGTCCAGGACGTCCGTGAGGTTTTCGGCCAGCCCGTGGGCTCCATCCCGCAGGCGGCATTGGCGTCCTATCTAGCTAGCGGCGCACTGCGGCGGCACACCGGGCGGATGCGCCGGGCCTACAAGCGGCGCCGCGACCTCGTCCACGCCATGCTTTCCGACGCCCCCGCCACCCTCCTTCCCATCAACGGCGGCCTCCATGCAGTATTGCTGTGCGACGAATCCGTTGTAGACCGAGCCGCCACCCGCGGGCTGACGCTGACGCCGCTTCGCGATTACTGGGGCGGCGCCACTGCTGAGAAGGGCATCGTGCTGGGATTCGGACACCTAAGCGACGTCGAGCTCACCACCGCATTGCATATCGTGCGCGACTGCCTCAGCACACCATAAGCAATGAAACGATTCTCGAGCCAGTTTGGGTAATGCTGGTATGGCTAGCTGAGGCGGACCTCGGCGAGCATCCGGCCCGTGGGCTTGGCGCTGCCGCCCATGGGTTCCTCAGTGATCATGACCTTGGTGGCATCGCCGTCGAAGGGCATCCACACATCGTCGTGCGGGTCTTGGCCGATGACGCCCGCCGACGTCACCTCACCATTGGAGGCCACGGCCCAGACTTGGGCGCCCATGCCGTCAGCGAGTGCAGGCTGGCCGTCGACCATCGCGCCAGACTTGCCCATCTCCTTCGAGGACACAATGTCTAACGTTGCACCGGAGGCATCCGCGTTGCCGGTCAGGAGGTCATCAGCAGCCATGATGGCGTGCATCTGTTCCACGCCCGCGGCTTGAATCCGCGCGTCTTCCTGCGGACGCAGCTGGACGACGCCAATTCCACCCACCATCAACAACACTGCCGCCGCGGCAGCGGCGAAGAAGCCACGCGTACGACGACGCGGCAACTCCACCACCTCCGCTATGGGCTGCGCAATCGGCGAGGTGTGCTCGCCGGCATCGATAGCGGCGAAGACGGAGTGTTTGAGATCCTCTGGCGGGTCGACGTCGGGAAGAGCGTCGAGGAACGCCTCGAAGGACTCGTCGTCGAATTCGCGGGTGTTACTCATCGCTCCTCCTTTCCCAGTGTGGCTTTGAGTTTCTTGATTCCGTCGCGCACGCGCGTCTTCGCGGTACCCAGCGGCACTCCTGTTGATTCTGCCAGCTCAGCATGGCTCAATCCACCGAAGAAAGCCAGCAGGACTGCGGTGCGGTGGGGCTCGCCGATGGCGTCGACAGCCGCGCGCAAGCGTTGCGATTCCACGTGCGCCAGCGCTTCGGACTCGACGTCGATAAAGCGCGTTGGCTCCTCAAGATGCGCGTCCCTATCGTCGCGCTCCACGCTCGCCACGTGCGAGCGCAACCGATCTACCGCGCGCCCATGCGCCAACCGCGCAACCCATGACCGTGCATTCCCACGCTCTGGGTCGAAGTTAGCCGCCTTATTCCACGTCTCCACGAACACATCTTGAGCAACTTCTTCCGCCAGCGCCTGATTATTGAGCACGTGGAGGCAGACGCTGAAGACGGTAGGACTGAGGACGTCGTAAAGCTGCGAAAAGGCATGCCTGTCCCCTGCCGCGGTCGCAACGAGCTGGTCGTTGAGCCGGGCGATTTGTTGTGGGGACATGGTGGACACGGACGTTGAGTTTACCTCCGCCGTAGACGCTGGCGCGGACATTTGGACTTACTTGGACATTTCTTCCGACATCATCTCGTCCTTGCTTTCCTTGTTGTCGTTGCAGGCAGCGAGACCGGTTCCGGCGATGGCCAGGGCTGCGGCGGTAGCGATGAGCTTCTTCATGAGTTTTCTCCTTTTGACTGTGGGCCAGCGTTTCTGGCCCCTTCACAAAGTCATTCGGAGCGGGGGCGGAAAGTGGATTGGAAAAATTTTCACCAATCCGTCCGCTGGTTCCGCTCCGAACAGATGGGTATACCTCAACAGAAAGGTTTCCCATGTTGTCAACCCTGTCCATCGGGCTTGTCGGTGGCCTAGTCACTGGTCTCTCACCATGCATCCTGCCCATCCTGCCGCTGGTTCTTGCGGTGAGCGGAAACGGCGGAAGGTCGCGACCATGGCTGGTCATCGGCGGGCTGGTAACGAGTTTTACAGCGGTGACGCTCTTTGCCACAACACTGCTCAACGCGCTGCACCTACCCGGCGACTTAGTGTGGAAGGTGGGCATCGGGCTGCTGGTCCTCGTGGGCCTGGGCATGATGTTCCCCAAATTCCAGGAGATCCTCGAGTGGCCGTTCCTCAAGCTTCCCAAAGCAGGCGGTCTGCAAGCTAAAGCGCGCGACAAAGGCGGATTCGCGGTGGGCTTGGCGCTCGGCGTGGTCTTTGTGCCGTGTGCGGGCCCGGTGCTGGCGGCTATTTCCGTCGCCGGTGCGACAGGCACAATCGACGCCCACATCCTCATCCTCTGCCTCGCCTTTGCCGTCGGCGTGGCTATTCCGCTGATGGCATTCGCCCTCGGCGGCAACGAAGTGGGCAAACGCGTGGACTTCTTCCAATCACATCAGCGGGGCTTCCGTTTCGGCGCGGGCGTAGTGGTCATCGCCATGGCAGGTGCCATCGCCGTCGGTGCGCCGGCGTGGCTGCAGCAGAAACTGCCCTCCCCGGAGTTTGGGCAGGAGGTGTTGGCGAAAGAGGCGTCGTCAAGCAAGGCGGGACAGCAAGTACCCGAATTCCAGGGGCTGACCGGCTGGTTCAACACGGATGAGCCCGTGGACCCGCGCACGAACGGCAAGGTGACGCTCATCGATTTCTGGGCCTATGCCTGTATCAACTGCCAACGCAACAACGTGCATCTGACCAAAATATACGACCACTACAAGGACTCTGGGCTCGAAGTAGTGGGCATCCACGCCCCGGAATATTCCTTCGAGCGCGAGGCCGCCAACGTCCAGCGCGCGGCGCGGGAACAGGGAATCCACTACCCCGTTGCCCAAGACAACGACTTCACCACCTGGCGTGCATTCGAAAACCAGTACTGGCCAGCGCACTACCTCGTTGACGCACAGGGAATCCTGCGCGAATCTCACCACGGCGAGGGCGATTACGCCGAAACTGAAAATCACATCCGCGAGCTGCTTAAAGAGCGCGACCCGAACGTCCAACTCCCCGCGCCGCTGGAATCCGCCGACCAAGCCTCCACGGAGGGCCGCAATCCAGAGACCTACCTCGGCACGGCGCGTGCGCGTTACTTCGCCAACCGCAACTACGCCCCAGGAACACACGACTTCGAGCTCGGAACGCCGGAGCGTGGCCAGTACTCCCTCGGCGGAACGTGGACGCTCGAGGACCAGCCGATTACTGCCGGCAAGGATGCGCGCCTGCGCCTGAACTACCACGCAGCATGGGTCCAGCTGGTGGTCTCCGGCAAAGGAACCGTGACGGTGCGCCACGCAGACGGCACCACGCGTGAGCTCCCTGTGAAGGAAGACGGAACGCTCGACCTCGTTAAAGAGAACGCCCCGCAAACCGAAGTTCTCGACATCGAAGTCAGCGAAGGCGTCAAACTCTATTCCTTCACGTTTGGTTAGGCTGGGACCATGAAAGTCACCATGCTCGGCCACTCCGCAATCGCAGTCGACGCCCCTGCGGGCCGCTTTGTCATCGACCCCGGTGGATTCACGGACCCCTCGTGCTTGGATTCGGCAGATGCCGTGTTGCTTACCCACGCGCATGCGGATCACCTCGACGTCGAGGCCGTGCGCGACTGTGGCCTGCCGGTATGGGGCACGCAAGAGACTGTCGACGCCGTGGGCCACGGCACTGCGGTCCGCGCGGGCGAGAGTTTCGAAGTGCTCGGGATAAAAGTCCAGGCAGTCGGCGGGTTGCACGAAGAGATTCACCCGGCGATTCCACGCCCAGAAAACGTGGGTTTCTTCTTCGGCGGTGTTCTCCACCCCGGCGATCAATGGGTGCATGTCGAGGGCGTAGAGCTGCTCTTCCTCCCGATTGCCGCACCCTGGGTGCGTGGCGCGGATGCCGCGGACTACGCCATGACCATCGGCGCGCGGACAGTGGTGCCGATTCATGACGCTGTGCTTAGCGACGTCGGCAAGCAGCTCACCGACGGCATGCTCCAGAAAGCTGGCGTTAGCGGCTACCGGCGCCTAGCCGTTGGCGAATCGGTGGAAGCATAGAAATACTCCCCACAATCTGGTTTCTGATTTCTCAGTCCGGATTATGGGGAGCAGTTCGAGTGCGACCCTTACTCGGCGCTGGGGGCATCGGTTGTCGCGCTGGCCTTGCCTGTGAGCTGGGAGAGGTTCTCGTTGAGGTCCTTGAAGCCCTTGGAGAAGCTTCCGAGGTTATCCATGAACCCACCCATGATGTCTATCGGCAGCGGGAAGACGATGGTGGAGTTCTGGTCAGCGCCAAGCTCCAGCACGGTCTGTAGATAACGCAGCTGGAGGGCGGCCGGGGCCTTACCGAGCTCTTCGGCGGCCTCACGCAGCTCGCGGGAGGACTGAAGTTCGCCGTGTGCGGAAATGACCTTGGCGCGGCGCTCACGCTCGGCCTCGGCCTCTCGGGCAAGGGCGCGCTGCATCATCTCGGGGATTTCGACGTCCTTGATTTCGACGATGCGGGTGATGACACCCCAACGCTCGGTCTGGCCGTTGATGATGTTGGCAAGGTCCTCGTTGAGCTCTTCACGGTGTGCGAGAAGATCGTCGAGATCCGCGCGGCCCAGCAAGCTACGCAGCGTAGTTTGCGCGATTTGCGACGTCGCGACCGCATAGTTTTCTACTTCCAGCACCGCCTTCAGGGAATCGGTGACCTCGAACATGACCACGGCGTTAACGCGCACGGAGACGTTGTCCTTGGTGATGATTTCCTGCGGCGGGATGGTCAAAGTGACCACGCGCTGGTCCACGCGCTCGAGCTTATCGATACCCGGCCACATAAAGTGCAGGCCCGGCTCCATGAGAGGACGCAAGTGACCGAAACGGAAGGCCACGCCGCGCTCGTATTGTTTGATGACTTTGAGCGAGTACATCAAGAACACGATGATGAGCGCGATAATGATACCGATGACAATCGGCCAGAATACAAGTGCTGACATTAGCTAGCTTCTTCCTTCTTACGATCCGAGCGGTAGCGGTTGGTCTTGCCGTACTTCGAACCGTAGCGGTCGATTTGGGCGGCCAACTCAGCCTCACGGTTGTCCATTTCTGGGACCACGATCCTCGGCGCATTCGACGGCGTGTTCCACAGGTGGCGCGCCAGCGGGTATACACCGAGACCGGTGATCACGAGGACGGTGGCAATCGTTATGAGAATCTCGGACGGCGAGTGGTTAGTGATGAGAGAAGACAGCGGAAGCAGGTAGCCCATGGCCGCCACCGCGAGCGCGATGCCGCGGTGGAAACGACCGGAGTCAGAGTGCGGCCACGGGTCGAGCTGCCGGGTTACTTCCCTGCCGTGATGGGACACCGTGCAGGCGTCCTTGACTGGACAGGTGTTGCACACCGTGGGGTTGGCGCGGTAGCGCATGACGCGGTTTTCCGGGTCGAAGCTAGACGGCCACAGCCACTGGTCCTCAGGGCACTGCCAGGCGTCATGCTCCTCCAAGTAGCGGAAGGTGCCAGCGCGGTTAGCCATGGTGCGGTTGGCGGTTTGCTTCGCCATTGCGTCAAAACCCCACCCTACGACCAGCAAGAAAAGGCCGTAGCACACCGCCAAGAGGGTGAAGATACCTGGAGCATCCATTATGAACCTGCCTTACTTCTTGTCGGAACCATAGGTGCCGCCCCACTTGGTCTTGGAGTCAAACACCGGATCCTGAGGACCCGTGGCAGCGGAGTCACCGCGGCCGTCGTCAGGCGCCTGCTCCTCCACGAACGCACCACGCTCGTCGATGTAGCCGTAGCGGCGGCCGTCGATGCGGCCGGTGTTGTGAGCACCGTCGCGGGAATCGACGCGGCCCTTGCCACCGGACACGAGCCCCACGCTGGAAGCAGCCCCGGCCACTGGGACTTCGCCGGCGTGATCGTCGTCGTCAGGCGCAATGATGCTAAACAGCGGATCCTTCGGGTGCTCTTCGATGGTCGGGATCTCCTTGTTGAAGAGCACGCCCTTGAGCGCCATCCACAGGAACGGGATGATGCCGGCGAGGAACATGACGTCGCCAGGCATGCGCAGCCACTCCATGATGAAGTTGCCAGGCTCGGTGATGTAGCCCAGGGAACGTGCCTCGACGTATCCGGAAGCCACGGATTCGTAGAGCTGCATAACGCCCAACGGGAGCAGCGAAATAACAACCATCCACAGCAGACCGATGTTCTGCAGCCAGAAGGACCAGGCCATGGCCTTGTCGGACCACTTGTCCTTCGGGAGGAGGTAGCGCAGTGCGAAGACGGACAAACCGACAGCCAGGAAGCCGTAGACACCCATCATGGCGCCGTGTGCGTGGTTTGCGGTCAGTGCGGTACCGATCTCGTAGTAGGAGACGATTGGCAGGTTAACCAGGAAGCCGAAGATGCCGGCGCCCAGGAAGTTCCAGAAACCAACGGCCACGAGGAACATAACTGCCCAACGGTGCGGGAACGGACGTTCGCCGGACGCACGCTGACGGGAGCCGAGCTGCATGAAGGTCCATGCCTCGACGGTTAACAGGGTCAGCGGGACAACCTCGGCTGCGGAGAAGAACGCGCCGAGTGCCATGTGCTCAACCGGGGTACCAGAGAAGTACAGGTGGTGCATGGTGCCTAAGACGCCACCCGTGGAGTACAGGATGATGTCGAGGAAGATGATGCCCAGGGCAATCTTTTCGCGGATGACGCCCAGCAGAACGAAGACGTACGCAACCATGACTGTGGTGAACAGCTCGAGGAAGTCCTCCACCCAGAGGTGCACAACCCAGAAGCGCCAGAACTCAGCGACGGAGATGTGAGTCTCGGAGCCGGCCAGGTTACCCACGGCGTAGAAGGCCGGGATGGCGATGCCGGCGTAGAAAAACAGCCACGGCATGTTGGACTTGTGCTCGTGCTTCAGGCGGCCACGCAGCTGGCGGAAGATGATGCCGATCCAGACGAACATGCCTACGGTGAGCAGAATCTGGAAGAAGCGCGGCAGGTCAAGGAACTCCCACTGCTGCGAGAACAGGGTGCCTTCCTTGATGTAGCCCATGGTGGACAGCCACTCGAAGGCCATGGAGCCAAAGACCACGAAGGCGATGGCGCCGAGCAGGAACCAGACCAACCAATGCTGGCCCTTGGGCTCCTTCTTGCCCACGAAGGAGGCGAGGAAGATACCGGCTGCGAGGAGGCCACCTGCGGTCCACAGCAGGGACAGCTGGAGGTGCCAGGTACGCGAGACGTTGTACGGCAGTATCTCCTGCAACGGAATGCCGAAGAAGCCAGTCAACTCCGTGCGGTAGTGCTGCGAAGCGGCACCCAAGAGAGCCTGGATGAGGAAGAGCAAAGCGATGACGAGGACGAACCACGCCACGACCTTCTGGGACTTGGTCAAGCCGACTTCGCCCGGTTGGGTGAAGTCAAGGTTAGGAGCCTCCTCAGCGTGCCAACCGATGGACTTGGACCAGCGGCCGTAGATAGCGAAGATAAGGCCGGTACCGCCGATGAGGGCGATGAGGGAAAGCACGGACCAGACCACGAGGTCAGCGGTCGGGCCGTTGTCCACGCGCGGCTCTGCCGGCCAGTTGTTGGTGTAAGAGTAGTCGTGGCCCGGGCGCTCCGCAGCGGAAGCCCAAGAGGTCCAGCCGAAGAAGCCGACGAGGTTGTTGATCTGCTGCTTGTCCGTAATGAAATTGGAAGGCAGACCCTTCTCGTGGGAATCCTCGCCGAAGTACTTCGCGTAGTACTCCTTGTTGGATTCAAACGCAGCAATCTGGTTATCGGTCCACTTCAGGACGCCAGTTGCTTCATCGTAACGGTTTGCCCGAAACTCCTGCTGGACGGCCTCTTCTGGAGTGGCATCCTTGTCGATGAAGTCGGGGTAGCCGTTGGCGTCGTTAAGCTCGCGTGCCTTATCCAAAGACATGCGCAGGTACTCGGCGGTGTAGTCCGGACCAAGGTACGCGCCGTGGCCGAGTACGGAACCGTACTGCTGCAGGCCGCGGGTTTGATAAATAGCCTGACCGTTAAGGATTTCATCCTTGGTCAGGATGGTCTCACCGGTGGTTTCGGAAACAATCTTTTCCGGGAGAGGCATAGAGGCGTTGTAAGTGCGGTACGCCAAGAAACCCATGACTAGAAAGCCAAAGATCATGACTAGGGCGACTCCCTGCACCCACACGTTGCTGAGCTTGAGGACCGGCTTGCGGCGATCCTCATGGCTAGTAGTGGTGGACATATATTTTCCTGTCTTCTCATTGTGCTGACACTTAACTGCGCAAGGATGCGAGTCAAGGTGGCCGGTGCCCCAAGTCAGACGGCACCCAGAACGATTATGAACGGAAAAAGTCGCATTAAATAGCCAAGAAAGAACCACCATGACCCATACGCGGTCATCCTTATGGTTGATGCAGAAAAACGGGCGAATTTCTTTAACCACTTCCACCGACAGTAAATTTCCATATTTTTCCAAGTTAAACCGGAGAAATAGAGCGCTTAACCCGTGCAGATTCCGTTTAGCCATGAAGCATTTTTAGGCGATTGTAATTTTGGACACACTTTGCAAAGAGTCGCAAATTTTAAGTTCCCGCAGGTAGCCGGGTAAAATTTTTCAACAAGACTTGTTTAATCCGGAATTTGCCGTATTATTTGAACCATGACTTTCGCAGAACACACCAAGCGCAACTGGCTCATCACCCTGTTTGCCGCCATCTTCTTCGCGGTCATTGTGTCGATGATCTTCCTCAACGACCCCCACAAAACGGTTACTGTCGCCATGGTCTTCATTGCAGCAGCGCTACTTCTCTTCGGCGCCATCCTCGGCGTGTGGTACCTAATTCATAAACGCAAGAATCCACAGGCCTAGCCAAGGAATCCATAGTGGTCGGTTTATGCCAACCGCTTTGTCTGTTTTTATTCACTACTTCGCCAGCGGAAACAAGGCCAAATTCCGGCAGCCCTATACGCTTTTGTACCGCTTGGTCTAGTCTTACCTCCATGACTACCAAGTACGACAACAGCAACTTCGAAAACTGGGCACTGTCAACCCGTTCCCTGCACGTGGGTCAAGACCTCGACGGCTCGACCAACTCGCGCAACGTCCCGATTTACCAGACCACCTCTTATGTCTTCGATTCCGCAGAGCATGCTGCAGCTCGCTTTGCGCTTAGCGACGCCGGCCCCATCTACACGCGTCTGACCAATCCCACCGTTGACGCGCTCGAGCGTCGCCTAGCAGCACTCGAGCGCGGCGTCGCCGCCGTAGTGTTTGCCTCCGGCCAGGCTGCTGAGACCGCAGCCATCGAGGTCCTCGCTGGCGCAGGCGACCACATCGTCGCCTCCCCGCGCCTGTACGGCGGAACCTCCAGCCTGTTTACCCACACCCTCAAGCGCCTCGGCATCGAGACCACCTTGGTTGAGAACCCGGATGATCCGCAGTCCTGGCAGGCAGCTGTGCAGCCGAACACCAAGGCTTTTTACGGCGAGACCTTCGGCAACCCGATCGCCGACGTGCTCGACATCCCGGCTATCTCCGAGGTCGCACACTCCAACCAGGTGCCGCTCATCGTGGACAACACCATGGCCACCGCTGTGCTTGCTCGTCCACTGGAGCTGGGCGCTGACATCGTCGTGGCGTCGACTACCAAGTTCTACTCCGGCTCCGGCTCCGCTATCGGCGGCGTGCTTATCGACGGCGGTAAGTTCGACTGGACCGTCGAGCGCGACGGCAAGTCCGTCTTTCCGTTCTTCACCGAGCCGGACGAGAGCTACCACGGCCTGAAGTACGCAGATCTTGGAGCCCCGGCATTCGCGCTGCGTGCCCGCGCTGGCATCATCCGCGACACCGGAGCAGCCGCTTCCCCATTCAACGCCTGGCTGACCCTGACCGGCCTGGAGACTCTCGAGCTGCGCGTCCAGCGCCACAACGAGAACGCCCAGGCAGTCGCTGAGTTCTTGGAGAACCACGACAAGGTCGCCAAGGTCAACTACGCGGGTCTGGATTCCTCCCCGTACAAGTCCGTAAAGGAGAAGCTGGGATACAGCTACACCGGCTCGGTGCTCTCCTTCGAGATCGAGACCGGTGGCAAGGACGCCAAGGAAGTGGCGTGGAAGTTCATCGACGCCCTGAAGCTGCACTCCAACCTGGCCAACATCGGCGACACTCGCTCGCTGGTGGTCCACCCGGCAACCACCACTCACTCCCAGTCTGACGAGGCGGGCCTGCGCGCCGCTGGTATTACCCAGGCAACGGTGCGCCTGTCCGTCGGCATCGAGGATGTCAAGGACATCATCGCTGACCTCGAGCAGGCTTTCGCTGCCCTGTAACTGCGCAACAACGAAGGGAGTTTCTTCGCGTGACCACGATTCCGGAGCTCGCCCCTGAGGGCGAGCTGGACCACGTCAAGATCGGTGATTTCGCTACGGAAGCCGGAGCTTCCATTGAGGACGTCACCATCGCTTATCGACGCTGGGGCGCCTTTGCCGGCGACCCACATGGCGCAAACAACATCGTGGTCATCGAACACGCCCTGACCGGTGATTCCAACGCCGTCGACTGGTGGGGCGACCTCATCGGCCCAGGCAAGGCGCTGGATACGCAGCAGTGGTGCGTGATTGTCACCAACGCGCTCGGCAGCTGCAAGGGCTCCACTGGCCCGTGTTCCCCGCACCCAGACGGCAAGGCCTGGGGCTCGCGCTTTCCGGCGTTGTCCATTCGCGATCTCGTCGAAGCCGAGCATAAGTTCCTGCAGGAGCTGGGGTTCGAGCACGTCCACGCCGTCATCGGCGGCTCCATGGGCGGCGCCCGCGCTTTGGAGTGGAGCCTGCTGCATCCGGAGTTTCTCTCCGCGGCCTGTGTCATCGCGGTGTCTGCCCGCGCTTCCGCATGGCAGATCGGCATCCAGTCCGCGCAAATCTCTGCGATTGAGCGCGATCCTTTCTGGCACGGCGGCGACTACTACGAATACAACAAGGCCCCGCGCGAGGGCCTCGCGGCGGCCCGCCGCATCGCGCACCTGACCTACCGCGGTGAGCAGGAAATCGACGAGCGCTTCGGAGTCCAAGCCCAGCGCGACGAGAACCCGCTTGGCTCATACCGCGAGCCCAACCAGCGCTTCGCCGTGAATTCCTACTTGGATTACCAGGGCGACAAGCTCACCGAGCGTTTCGACGCCGGCTCCTACGTGACGCTGACTGAGGCGCTGAACCGGCACGACGTCGGGCGCGGGCGCGGCGGCCTCAACAAGGCGCTGGCTTCCTCGACCGTGCCCACCATGGTCGTGGGCGTGGACACGGACATTCTTTACCCGTACCACCAGCAGGAACACATCTCCCGCAACATCGGCAATCTACTGGCCATGGCCAAGGTGGTCTCCCCCATCGGCCACGATGCCTTCCTGGCTGAGTCGCGCCAGATGGACCGCATCCTACAAAACTTCCTGACGCTCTCCGCGCCGGACGGCCTGGATTTGGGTCCAGTGTACGTGGGCGACGAGTACTACATCTAAGAACCCAGCGAATCCACGGACACCGCCAGGAACGTCATCAACGCTCCCAAGCAGGCCGTGTAGGTGGCGTCGAAACGCCGCGAGCGCACAGCGAGAACGCCGACGATGCGTGAGTCGCATGTCAGACGCACCAGCGACAGCCACAACAGCGACGCCCCCAGAATCACGGTGGCGCGGCGCCAGTGTGCAGAAATGGCAAAGACCGCAGACAGCGCAACGCCCGCGACGAAGAGCCCCACGGCAACCCACTGCACGCCGGCCGGCAAGCGCGAAGGCCGCAACTTAACGTCGTGGGGGTTATCCAGGTTGAGATCCTTCGCCCGGTGGGCACCCCCTTTTTCGGAGGCCATTTAAGCCAGGCCCGCCAGCTTTTCTGCGCGCTCCACGATGTTGGACACCAGGAAGGCACGGGTCAGCGGGCCGACGCCGCCTGGGTTCGGGGACACGTAGCCGGCTTTATCCCACACGTCGGGCGCGACGTCGCCAGCCAGCTTGCCATCCACGCGGGAGACTCCCACGTCGAGGACCGCAGCGCCTTCCTTGACCATGTCCGCGGTGAGCATGTGAGCATTGCCCGCAGCCGCGATGATGACGTCAGCGGCCTTGGTCTCAGCAGCCAAGTCCTTGGTGCCGGTGTGGCACAAGGTCACGGTGGCATTCTCGCTGCGGCGGGTAAGCATAAGGCCAATCGGGCGCCCCACGGTCACGCCACGGCCAATAACCACAACCTTGGCGCCATCGAGCTTCACTCCGAAGCGACGCAGGAGATGGATGCAGCCGTTCGGAGTACACGGCAGCGGAGCCTCCTCGTTGAGAACCAGCTTGCCCAAGTTGACTGGGTGAAGGCCGTCGGCGTCCTTCTCCGGATCAATCTTGGCCAAAATCTTGTTCTCATCCAGGTGCTTCGGCAACGGCAGCTGCACGATGTAGCCGGTGCAGGCGTCATCGTTGTTGAGTTCGTCGATGACCTTCTCCAGCTCTTCCTGGGTGATATCTCCTGGCAGGTCCTTGCGGATGGAGTTGATGCCCAGCTTCTCGCAGTCGCGGTGCTTCATCTTCACGTAAGCGTGGGAGCCTGGATCGTCACCGACCAGCACGGTGGCCAGGCCAGGCTGGATGCCCTTGGCCTGCAGGGCGGAAACGCGAGCCTTCAGGTCCTCGAAGATCTCGTCGCGGTACAAATTGCCATCTAGTTTGGTAGCGCTCATGCAGTCCATCCTAGACTGAGCACTATGAGCCAGCTGCACATCGTCTTTGATAATCCCGTGATTCCCACCAACACCGGCAACGCCATCCGCACCGCCGCCGTCACGGGTGCCTCCCTGCATCTCATCGAGCCGCTGGGTTTCAACTTCGACGATAAGCACCTCAAACGCGCTGGCCTGGACTACCACGACCTCGCAGATCTGCAGATCCACAAGGACTTCGACGCCTGCATGGCTGCCCTGCCCGGTGCGCGCGTCTTCGCATTCACCACGCACACCGACAAGTGGTTCACCGACGTCGAGTTCCAAGAAGGCGACGTCCTCCTCTTCGGCACCGAGCCCACTGGCCTGCCACCGGAGCACGTCAATCACCCGCGCATCACCGAGCAGGTTCGCATCCCTATGGTCCCGGCGCGCCGCTCGATGAACCTGTCCAACGCGGCCTCCACCGCCGTATACGAGGCTTGGCGCCAACTGGGTTTCAAGGGCGCGGTCTAGTCTCACCGATCTCATCACGGCAATTGAGGCTGCCGCGCACAACGTGCTCGGTTTTGCGCAGGCAGGCATGGAGTTGGCGCAGCGCCCTGTGGTGCCTCTGCTTGTCGACGTCGTTAAGCGGAATTGCTCCCTTTGAGCAGAAGCTGCGCCAGATCGGCAGCGGGGAAAACGCACTGGGATAAAGTTCACAAAGTGTGGACAACCTAATATTCGGCAAGGGTAACTTTATAAGTGACTCGAAAGGACTCTTTGTCATGTTGCCTTTGCGTTTGAGCTCAGGCGAGTCGACCACTCACTCATCGGCTTACTCCCTGCCTGTTGGCAGCACTGTTACCCTCCGCCCCGAATGCCTCGACTGTGTGCAGAACCCAGCGATGGCGCGCCGCTTGTGCGAGCTCGGGATCCGGCCGGGCGCGTGCCTGACTCTGGGGGCGCACGTGGCGGGCGGGGCACGCATCGTAACTGTTGATACCTGCCGCTACGCCATCGACCGGCAGACGTTGCAATCCATCGGGGTCTAGTAATGAGCTCCACTTCCCCTAGCTGCCACGGAAATCCTGGCGGGGCGCTGGCCCCGCGGGCGCAGCCATCATCGCGATGGTGGGCGCTCCCAACTCCGGCAAGTCCACGCTTTCAACGCGCTAACCGGCGCCAAGGTGCAGACCGGCAACTGGCCGGGTACCTCGGTGGAGGTCAGCCGCGGCGCCTGGAACATCGCACACTCCTTCTGCGAGCCGCGCATAGCGGATCTCATCGACTTCCCCGGCACCTACTCGCTGGATCCGCTCAGCCCCGATGAGGCGCTGACCCGCGCCATGCTTTACGACGCCCCACCTGTTGATCGCCCCGATCACGTCATCGTGGTGGTCGACGCCACCGCCATCGCACGTGGCCTCAACGTGGCTTTCCAACTGGCAGAGCTGCCTTATCGCTTGGTCATTGCGCTAACCAAGCTGGATGTGGCCCGCGGGCAGGGCCTGCTTGTCGACGCCGCCGCTCTCGAGGAATCCACCGGCTTCCCGGTCGTCTGCGTTGATGGCCGCCGCGGGGAGGGACTCGACGAGTTGTGTGCGCGAGTGCGCGACTCGCTGGACCAGGCCCCGCGCGTGCTTCGCGAGGACGCCAGCATCGACGCGCGCTTTGCCGACCTTGATGCAGCCACCAAAGCCGCGGTGCACACCGAGTCGCAGCCGGTGACGTTGTCGCAACGCCTCGACGCGGCGGCGCTACATCCGGTGATTGGTCCGCTGTTGTTCCTCACGGTGATGTGGCTGGTCTTCCAGATAACCACCACGGTGGCCGCTCCTCTGCAGGACGGCTTGGAGGCGCTGGTCTCAGGACCCATCTCTGACGCAGCACGCCACCTTCTGAAGGCAGTCGGCCTTCACCATCCGCTGGTCGAGGGCCTTATTGTCGATGGCCTCATCGGCGGCGTCGGCATGGTGCTCACCTTCGCGCCGCTCATGGCCTTGATGTTCCTGTGCCTCGCCGTCCTTGAAGACTCTGGATACATGGCGCGTGCCGCGGTGGTCACCGACCGCCTCATGCGTGCCATTGGCCTTCCAGGCAAGGCGTTTATTCCCATCGTGGTGGGCTTTGGCTGTAACGTGCCGGCCATTGCGGCCACGCGTGTTCTGGGCTCGCCCCGCCATCGCATCATGACTTCTTTGCTCATCCCGTTCACGTCGTGCTCGGCGCGCCTCGTGGTCTTTGTGATGCTGGCGCAGACTTTCTTCCCGGCCCACGCCGGCAGCGTGGTCTTTGCCTTGTACGTGGTCTCCATCGCTCTGCTCGTGTTGGTGGGCTTAGCACTGCGCAAGACGCTATGGCGTGCGGTTCCCCAGGATCCCCTGGTCATCGACCTGCCCACCTACCAACTGCCCACGGTGCGCCTGGCGTTATCCGTGATGTGGACGCGCCTGAAGGGCTTCCTCCACACGGCGGGCGGCATCATCGTATCCACGGTCGTGGTCATCTGGTTGCTCATGGCCATCCTGGTGGGTGCCGCGACCTCCGTCGATGGCGGCTACACCACCCCGGCCCCGCAGGAATCTGCTTATGGCGCGGTCTCGCGCACCATCGCTCCGGTCTTCGCGCCGGCGGGCTTCAACTCTTGGTCGCTGGCCGGCCCACTGGTCACCGGTTTCGTGGCCAAGGAGGCACTCATCTCCACGTGGTCGCAGACCTACGCGGTCAAGGACGTCACCGACGCCACTCCCGAGGAACAGGCCGCAAGCTCGCTCAGCGATCACGTGCGCGCCGACTTCGCGGCGGCCTCCGGCGGCCACACCAACGCGGCAGTGTGGGCCTACATGCTTTTCCTGCTGGCTTATACCCCCTGCGTGGCCACTCTGGCTGCGCAAAAGCGCGAAATCGGATGGCGTTGGACGCTCTTCGGCTTCGCAGTTCAGCTCACCACGGCGTGGGTCTTGGCTGTAGTGGTCTTCCAATTGTTGAGGTTGCTGTGAACTCCCCCATTGAAGCAGTCCGCTCAGCCATCGCGGCAGGAATCACCACCCGCGCCGGAGTCGCCAAAGCCACGGGCTTAGAAATCGGCACGGTCAACCTGGTGATATCGCACCTTCTTGCCACCGGCGAGCTCAGTGCCGAAACGCTCAGCACCTGCCCTACCACGGCCTGCGGCTCCTGCGCAGCCTCCGCGCTGTGCGGTGCCCCGCGCAAGACCGGCGCCCCAGTGTTGCTTACTCTGCGTCGGCCGAGTCACCCGGCTCCGGCGAAAGCATCCTAGCCTCCTGCGCCATGCTCGGCAGCTGGCGCTTGCGCAGGCGCTCGAGGAGATCGGCGGCGTCGTCAAGCGCTAGCTGGCGTCCTGCCATCGCCACCGGCCCGCGGACCAAGTCGAAGTTGATGTTGCGCACGCCCAAAAGCTGGTTGAGCGGGCCCGCCTTGACCGTGAGCTCCTGGATGTGCGGGGTGCCCACGACCATCACCCGGCGCGCCAGGCGCCCGGCATGCACGACCGCCACCTCGGTGCCCACCAGCGTGACCGCCTGCTGACGCAAGTCCACAGGCGATGCCAACCAAGCCCTGCCCGGTGAAACGTACGTGGGGCGCGTGTGCCCCTCGGGGCGGGCAAATTCCTCAATCTGCGCGGCGTCGAGATCGGAGACCAACTCCAACAGCGCGAGTGCCTGGTCGCGCGTACCCACCGGGAGGATACGCGTGGAACCCGACTGCTTACCGCCGGCCTTCGCACCATAGCCCGCGACGGAGACCTGAACCTCGTACCAGCCAAACATGCGCCACAGCAGCGGCTGCGTCACGCGCACCGCATGGATGCGGGAGCGGCGGATGGTCTGCCGGCGGCGATCGGCCAGGCCATATGCAATATTGAGCACCTCATCCTGCGCGTCATAGCGGGAGTTAAAGCGCCACGACGTATCAATGAGATTCCAGATGTTCGGCATAAATCCCACCACGATGGGCAGCGCCGCCGCGCGGAAGAAGGGCAAGATGACGAGGATCGTCATGACCGCAACGGCGATAAGCGTGGGCAGGCGCAGCGCCTCCGCCGCGAGGGTACGGCCCACGGGAATCTCCGGGATGAGGTCGTCACCGGCCGCGTCGGGTTCCACGGTTGCCGGGGCGTTTCCTGCTGCCGGGCGATGCACGTGCGCGAGCAGCTCTTGGCGCAGCTGCTCGGCTTCCGCCTTACGCAGGAAGGAGATCTCGATGACCGACGCAGTGCCGCCTGCGGTTTCCACGCGCACCGCCGCCAGACCAAAGATGCGCGCGATGACCGTCTCCACCACGTCCACGGCCTGAATGCGGTCATAGCGAGCAGAGCGGAAGGACGAGGAAATCACGCCGTGACGCAAGGAGACTTCATGCTCGTCGAGCTTGTAACCCAGCTTGCGCCACCAAATGGCCGATATGAACCAAATGCCCAGGCACACCGCTACGAAAACACCGATGGCGATGACTGTGCCCAATCCGATGTCGCTCCAGTGCCCGCCGTGCAGGTAGGTGGCGACGTCGGAAAGCATTTCTGCGTTGATGTTGACCACAAACAATGCCACCAGCGCCAGGATCAGCGACCAAAAGCGCAGCAACGGGGTCAGGCGGTGAACGCGGCGAAAGCCTTCCGCGTCCACGGACGCGCGGTCCTTGCGCAGACGATGCCGGCCGCTCATAGTCCGCTCATCCGTTCGCGTGCCTTGACGGCAAGTCGCTCGCGCAACGCATCCGCGTCTTCTGCAACGAGACCCGCGATTCGCGCATCTGAGCTTGCCGACGCCGTGTGAATCTTCACGCGCTTCAATCCCAACGCCCGCTCGATGGGTCCGGCGGAAACGTCCACAAACTGGATGCGACCGAAGGGGACGATGGTCAGGCGGTACCACAGTTTGCCGCGGGTGATGACTAGTTCATCGTCGGTTTCCTTCCACCCCATGTTGCGCACCTGTGCGGGGATGAGCCAGAGCAAGTAGACGAACCACACTACCCAGGCTCCGGCGAACCAGTACCAAAATGAGCTGGCGAAGTACCCCGCAACCGCGAAAGCGATAGCAAAGACTGCCGACCAGCTCAGGTGGTGAATATAGCGAGCTGTGGTCAGCTTCCGGGAGACCGGATGCATGTCTGGAGAAAGGGCGGAGCGCATGCCGCCTATGCTAACAAAGCCCTCAGACCCCTTGACAAAGTGTTGGGTTTATACAACACTTTGGTTTATGTCCCCAAAGAAAAAGCCGTCTTCCCCAATTTTCAATCGAGTTCGGTTGCTCCGGGTCGAGAGGGACATGTCGCGCGCCCAGCTTGCCGACGCCGTCGGGGTCAACCCCCAAAGCATCGGTGCTCTTGAGCGTGGCGATCACTCTCCCAGCCTCGACCTCGCGTTCAGCATCTGCGAAGTATTCGACCTCCCCGTCGAAGCCGTCTTCTCGCGCACCGAATTCCAGCCGCTATCCACCGAGATCTACCGAAAGGACTAGGCCATGACGTCCACCGCCACCAAAGCTCGCGTCACAAAGCGCAACCGCCTCATACGCCTCGCCGACGTCGGGCTTGCAATCATCGTCGTATCCATCCCGCTGCAGTTCTGGGACGATTTCACATCCTTCATGCTGGCCTGCTTGGGTAGCTGTGTAACCGGCTTCGGCGTGTCCAAGCTGCGCAAGACTATCGACTCCGCCGACTTACCCACTATCGAACTCGACGAGTACATGCTGCAACTTCATGTAGAGGCCCGCGAAGATGGACTTAAGCTCGCCTTGTTTTCTTCCATGTTCATGTTCATGGCCTGCGGCGCTATTGCTCTCGGAACCCGGTTCGTCGACTCCATGGACGGAATCTTCGTGGCCAGCTTGTTCTTCAAGCTGATCATGCTGCAAATGCTGTGGGTTCCATTCACCGTGGCCAGGTCTCTGGCAGGCAAATTCAACCGCGACGAACTAATTTCTAAGGATTAATCATGCCTATCCGCACCAAGTACTTCTATTCCAGCTTCGTCGGACTGCTCATTGCACTCGCCGCTATAGCAGTCAACCCCTTCTACAACGTCATTGCGATGTTCTTGTGGGCCGGCGGCCTTGCCTGGCTCGTCATCTGCCTGGGGCGCCTTCAAGTTCTAATCGGAAAAGACAATATGGACCCAGCCTTTGCAGACGAATATCAGCGCAGCCGCATCGATCGCGCGCGCAGCAACGTCTTCAAGTACACGTACTTCGCCCTCGGCAGTTTAATGGTGCTGATGCTCTGCCTGCCGTTGCTCGACCTAGTTGGACAAGACGTTCCATGGCCGGAAATCGTGCGCTGCCTAGGCATGCTGGCCGGCGTATTGATGTTCGGGGCATCGCTGACTCTGCTCGGCACGATCGCCCTTGGCATGGACGCCGACGATCGTGCCGAACTCGCAGATTCCTAAACCCCTTTATTAGGTATCCTGCTCCCAGCCGTCGACAACTTCCTGCTTGGAGATGTACTCGCTGGCTTCGTAGTCATAAGGGATAGGCTCGCCCTCTTCGTCGGTACGCACGTACCACTCGGTGGCTTCCTCCGAGGTGGAGTCGAACTCCGCGCCGGTGGAGTACTCGGAGTTGCGCTCGGTTTGTTCGACCGATAGAGCAAAGTCGTCACCGTGCTCGCGAACGCCCTGCACCACGGCGTTGGCAAGCGCTTGCTCCTCAAAGTGGTAGCGAATAACCGCCGGGTCAAAAGACAAATCCCACCTCAACGCCACGGCCGATCTGCAAAGCACCAATGCCAAGCGACGCCGCGGTGCCGAACAGCGTCGCGATAATCGCCAAGCCATCGATAATGAGCGCAGGCACGGAATCCGCCCGTACTTAGAAAAGGCCGGGTAGAGCAGGAAGCAAAGCAGCCCGCTGCCAGAGTGGTAAAATCCAGCGCGGTGTGAATGTTGTGCGGGTAGGCAATATCTTTCAGGATGCGCCGCGCTGTACGGTCTCTTCGCTCTTCCATTCCCGTCCACGATAAACACATAACGAATGTTTACGCGGCCTAACGGAAATCACGCGAGCCGCGGGAGAGCCACTCACCCATGGCGAGCGGCTCCAGCTTGTCTGCCACCACGTTGACCGCACCCGTGGCATTTTGCACGATGCCACGAATAACCAGCGCTTTAGACGTCCTGGCTACGGTCTTGTTGAGCTGCCACAGCCCCGGTGAGACCATCACGTTCATCAAGCCGGTCTCATCCTCCAAGCCCAAAAA
>VNIW01000214.1_pt1 | contig 29880 bp, 35 predicted proteins | sample 7248591 | NCBI WGS metagenome assembly VNIW01 (sample SAMN12251776, study PRJNA551026) | human skin metagenome | isolation source: skin samples from patients infected with Netherton Syndrome | host: Homo sapiens | place: France:Paris | reverse complement strand
ATTTTAATGGCTCGTTATATTCAAATCTATCTCCTGTTGTTTCATTTTCAATTGTTAATCCATTAGGAGCTTTTGCATTTATGATTATTCTAAGTTTATGGTGCATAATCGGATTTATTGTATCTGTTGAACCATTCCAAATATCAAAAGCCCAGTTCTTATGAACATAGAAAATATCTTTATCAGCTTTTAAACCATTTTCATATTGCCATGTACTATTTCTATAAATCTTAGATAATGTGTCAGTTAAAGATTCTGAATAACCTTTATAACATTTAAAAGTAATAGAGAAGTTAGCATCAGCAGAGGTTATGGTTTCCCATTCAATTTGAGCTGTGTTAAAAGCATATTTACGACCTGGTAAATCTGAATGAACAACATAACGTGGTTGTCTTACATGGATGATTCTTTTTATTTTCTCTGTAAAAGCCATTAAATCCTCTTTATCTGTACCACTAAAATAGAAATTTAGTTTTAATTCGAAAGGACCAAAGGTGTTAGGTCCTACTAACACCCCGTCTCTTCCTGCCATTTCTTGTTCAGTTGCTTGTGTATCTGCATTAGTAATCTCTGATTCTAAGAAATGACATTGTTTATCTGTTACCCATATCTTTTCATTCTCATCGAGTATATATACCCAGTTAGCTCTACTCAATATTAATAACCTCCTCTTGCATAACTTCTACTTTTGTATTTGTTTCCTAATTCTTTGTTGACTGTATCAACCATTGCGTTTTTATCTAATTTTAATTCTTTGCTTGCTACTACAGAAATAAGTTGACTTAACAATTCGTTATTTTTTTGTAGTAGCGCAATTAAATTACTATTATCATTGCTTGTTCCATCAATGTTTACTGATGGTTCGTCTACGCCCATAAATGTTTTGGCTTGTTCAATCAACTGCATAGAACGTGATTTATTTGTTAATGGCAACACCATTTCTGGTCTATTACCTTCACCAGCCTCATATAAACCGTGTTTCTTAATCATACCGCCATGAGCAAAACGTCTGCGACCTGATGGACCCCAACCAGAACGACCATAAGGTAAATCTCGACGCCAATTAGAGTTGTTGAAGAAAGCTAATAGTTGGTCGTAGCCATTTTTAATGTTTTTATGACCTCTGACTGCGTAACTTCTAAATGTACTAGGAACATATTGTAGCAAACCTTGTGCAGGTGTACCTCTTAAATTATTAATATCACCGATATTGCCTTGAGTAACACCAGCGTTACCGTTTGACTCACGTTGGATTTGTGCAACAATTCCGTTTAACTCTCTGCTTGAAAGGTTTACTTTCATTTGTTTAGCAGCACGTCTAATATCTGGTTTCCATGCACTAGCATCTTTGTTTTGTCCTTTTCCTGCTTGTTTAGCCCACTTAATAGGGTCAATTGAATCTGGGTGGTTGTTTAAATAACCTTTACCTTTGTTGACTTGCCAGTGCAAGTGAGAACCGAATGAATTACCAGTATTACCAACCTCACCAATGATTTGTCCTTGATGTACTTTTTGACCTTCTTTTACTTTACGTTTAGATTGGTGCATGAATATATGAGTATATTTTGAACCATCATATACTTGTGTTTCATTACCACCAGAAGGTTGGTTAGGAGAGAACCATGATTTTATTACTGTACCATTAATTGGTGAAGGGATTGGCGTTCCTGTTTTAGCTGCATAGTCAATACCAGCGTGACCACTTGGTGTCCAACCACGAACAAATGTGAAATTAGAGTTTTTAGCGTAAGGATTATATCCACCGCCACCACCAAATGAATCTTCAAACCATTCTTTGACTTTATCAACTAATGACACTTTAAGTTTTTCGTAAGCACCTTTAGCCATATCAATTGTAGTATTCTTACCTTTACCAAAGAATACACCGAATTTTTTCATAACTAAATCAACAAGTGCTTTTGGTTTTTCCATCCAGTCTTCAACGTTCTTAACTACGCCTTTAATTCCTGTCATTACCGAACCAATAGCGTCGCCAGCCTTGTCTTTAGCTGCGTTTGCTACATCTCCAGCTTTTTTAACACCAGACTTAACGCCGTTTTTAACACCTTTTGCTATATCTTTTGTCTTATCACCTATAACATCACCAGCGTGTTTACCTGTTGATTTAGCTTTGCTAACAAATTTAGTAAATTCCTCACCAACAGCATTTAGCAAGTTCTTTTTCTTAGTACCACTAGCAAATCTAGGTATTACGCCAGAATTTTGCATTGACTGTGTTTCAGCACCACTAAATACCGTGTCGCCTTTATTAAGGTTAACTAAAACATTTTTTCCTTGAGGTGCAAACATTGAACCATCACTGCGTCGAATGACCTCTTGATGTCCGTTTCTACCTTTTCCATTCCCTCTACCTTTATCATTTACTACTGCAGGAGTTGGTTTTCTTAATTGACCTTTACTATTTGATTTAGGCTTACCTTTTCGTGTACCTGTAGATAATGTAGGGATTTTTTTGATTAAACCTTTAGATGTAATGGCTTTGGAGATGGCATTAATACCGCCAATCATTTTATTTAATCCCCAAATAGCACCATTTGCCACACCTTTACCTAGTGCAATAGCCTTGTTCTTCATCCAGCTTTTAGCTTTATGGATGTACTCTCCTATTCTATCAATCCAGTATTTAGCACTTGTGTACATTCCATGGAACTTACTCTTAACTGCGTTCCATGCACCTTGTGCCATTGAACCAATAGAATGCTTAATGTTGCTCCAAATATTTTTGACTTTGCTAAGCGTATGTGATAACCAGTATCCAATAGTACCAAAAATGCCTTTCCAAATTCTCTTAACTGTTTTCCAAATAGAGCTTAAAACATTATGAATTGTGCTACGGATTCTGTTAAATATTGACTTAACTCTACCCCAAATCGCACCTGTCCAGTATGATATAGTGCCTTTAATACCTTTCCAGATTCTTTTAGTAGTAGTCCAGGCAATTGTTAGTGCTTTTCCAATGTGGTTTTTAATCCAATTGAACACAGCCTTAATACGAGACCATATAGCACCAGTCCAATAGGTAATTGTACCTTTGATACCTTTCCAAATTCTGCGAACGGTACTCCATACAACTGTTAAAGATTTGCCTATATGGTTACGAATCCAACCAAAGACAGCTTTGATACGATTCCAGATTGCGCCTGTCCAATAAGTGATTGTTCCTTTGATTCCAGACCAAATTTTTCTAGTTACAGCCCAGACGCCACCAAAAACTTTTCCTGTAAAGTTTCTAATCCAAGACCATACAGCTTTAACTCTATTCCATGCTGCACCAGACCAATATTTAATAGTATTATAAATTCCAGACCAAATAGCTTTAACTCTAGTCCATAATCCACTAAATATTGCAGAAGCACCTGCTGACATAGAACGCCAACCTGTAACAACAGCATTAAGCATTTGTTTACCTTTGTTCACAAACCAGCTTCTTATGCCACCCCAAGTTTTTCCTAAGAAACTTACAAAACCGTTCCATAGGTTTCCACCTGTAGTAAGTGCATTGTTCCAACCAGCTTTTAAACTACTAAAGAAACTTCTACCTTTAGCTGCAAACCAACCACCTAGATTAGCTCCAGTTGATTTAATTCCAGCCCAAAGGTCTCCCATAGTTTGTTTTGTGGCATCCCATTGTGTCTTAAAGTTAGTATACCACTGTTGTCCTTTTTGTGCAAACCATTGACCTAGATTAGAATTTTTCATTCCATTCCATAGGTCACCAGCAGTTTTCTTAGTTGCTTCCCAACTATTCTTGAAATTACTATACCATTGTCTACCTTTTTCTGCAAACCATAAACCTAAATCAGAACTTACACCTTTAATGCCAGACCACATATTTCCGAGTCCAGCCATTGCTTTATCCCAACCACCTTTAAAGGCAGTTGCAAATTGGTGTCCTTGTTGAGCAAACCAGTTTCCTATTCCTTTACCAGAACCTTTGATATTGCCCCATAATGAACCCCAATCTATACCTTTAATAGATTTCCAAGCATTTGCAATATCTTTTCCTGCGTCTTTGAACTGTTGGACAACCTCGTTCTTGTTCCAAAATCTATTAGACATTAATGATTTAGTTTTTTTCCACCATTTTTCTGCATTAGTGTAAACCTTACCATTTGATAAGTCCATTTCATTTTCAATGTCTTTGTTAGATTTTTTTACATCAGTCATAACTTTTTTATGGTTTTTATCTGCTTTAGCATTAGCTTTTTTATATCTATCTTCCGCGTCTGCTAACATTTTTTCTTTTTCAGATTTAGATAGTCCAACCATTTCGTTTATATGGTCTACCTCAGCATCGTATTGTTTCTTGTTTTCTTTCTTAGCTGCGTCTCTTGCTTTTACAGATTCTTTAACAATACTTTGTGCTTCTTGCATGTTGTATGCTTTTCTATTTACAGACATTCTTGAAAGAATACGTTGTTGTTCTTTGTGAGTTTTAGATAGAGTGCCAACTGCTAGTTTTTCTTGTTCACGATAAAGTTTGTTTAACTCTTTCATTTCAGAGCCAGACAACTTACCATCTCTAGCTTGTTTTTTAACTAATTCATTGATTCTTTTACCAATATCTTTTATTCTTTTCTCTCTGTCACTAAATGTTTTTTGTGTACGTTTCATGATGTCTTGTTCTTGTTTAGCACTTAAACCACTGTTTTTAGCAAATACACTTTTTTGTATTTCTTGTTGTTTCTTAGCACGTTTGTGTAATTCGGATATTAAGTTATCTGTTGTATCTTTTTGAATACTTAGTAATTTATTCTTTTCTTCAGTTGTTATTTTGCCATGATGATTTTTAATGTTTGATAATATCTTACTTGATTGTTTAGAATATTCTACAAACTTACTTAACGCTTGTCTAGTTCCTTTAGAAACACCTTTACCTAAGACATTTGTTGTATCTGTAGCTTTATGTGTTGCTGTTCCAAGTGTTTTCATTACATTCTTGAAACCGTTACCAACCATTTGAATAGCTCTTACAGATGTTTTAACTTGTCCGTTATCTGGTAAAGCGTTCCACCATGCTTTAATGGCTTTAGTTGCTTTGTCTTTTACTTGGTTTCCTACCCATAAGAAAGCACCACCAAGAGCTCTAAGACCTTTAACTATACCGCCTAGTATTCCTCCACCGAATACTTTAAGTGTGTATAAAAGACCGTTTACACCATCTCTAAACCATTTAACTTTCTTATAAGCTAAATAGAATCCTGCACCTATTGCAGCAACTGCTGCTACTACTGCACCAATCGGTGTTAAGATTAGTCCTAATGCAGCACCTATTACTTCTAATGTATAGGCTAGTATACCACCAACTGGTATTAAGAATTTAAATGTATTTTTTAAAGCACCAAATATTTTAGTTGTTAATCCTACTTTTTTACCAGTCTTAGTTGCACCTATACCAAATGTCCCTAATACAGAATTAAAGAAACCTACATCTCTAGCAGATGTTCTAGCTGCAGTTCCAGTAGCTCTAAATGTCATAGCTAATTGTGCTAATCTACTTTTTACAGTTGACACTGGACTAGTAACTAAGTTATAAGTCGCTGAGAATATTCTCATTCCTCTAGCACTAGATGTTGCAGCTTTCTCTGCTACTAACATTGATTGTCCTAGCAAACCTAGAACACCAACAACACCAGACGCTGCTAAAGCGATAGGACCTAATGCTACTGGAATTAATGCAAGTGCAGCCACAAAGAATTTGACTGGTTGCGGTGCTTTAGCTAAAGCGTCAATTAATGGTGTCAACACTTTCATTATTCCAATAATTGCAGGTGCTAATGATGCACCTAGTTCCATCCCTAATGTTTTAATATGATTGACAAAGATTTTCAATTGGTTACCTAAAGTCTTATATTTTTGTTGTGCTTCATTTGATAATGCCGTACCTTTTTTATAACCGTCATTAGCATACTTTCTAGCAGCTGCCATCTGTTTATGACCATTTGCTAGACGTAATACTGTATCAGTTTCTCTTAGTTCAGTTATACCTAAACTTTCAAGCATACCTTTAACATCTTTACCTTTTCTATTCTGTTCATCTAAACCTTCTTCAAATTGTTGAACAGCAAGATAAGGGTCTTTTTTCCAAGTTTCTGCAAACTCTGAACCAGACATTCCTGCTACTTTTGCAAAGTTTTGCAATTTGTCTCCGCCGTCCATTACGGCATTATTCATCTTGTGTAAAACCTTACTCATTGCGCTGCCGCCAGCTTCTGCTGAAATCGTGTGTTATCCTAAAGGCTCTTTATCCTTTAGTTCTATATGTTTCCATATAGACCAGACTATATCTTTACTCATATAAAAATAAGCACTGAGCGTTCGTGTCACTTTACCATCTTCAACTTTACTTGTTAAGATTCCATGTGTTAGTCGTTGCACCTTCTAATCATTTCTGATTAGCTTGGCTCATGATTAGCATAAAATTCTAATATTTGATTTAATTTTTCTTCTATATTTTCTTTATAAGTAATGTATTCTAAATTAATATAATTATTTCTACAATAATCATATTTTATTTTATCATTTATTTGAGTTTGTTTAAAATTATCTTTTCCAAATAAATCACTAGGAATATAGTGTTGTGAACCTTGATATTCTAATAAAAACCATTTATTATCGACACTTATTTTGAAATCAAATCTCAAAGGAAAAATATTTCGACAATCATCAAATTTGTATTGTTCTACAAACTCAATTCCTTTAGCTATTAGTAAACCTTTTATTTCTTTTTCTGGATTTGAATTATAGCAATTAGGACATCTTCTACCAGAGTGATAAAATTTATTAGGAGTTGTGTTATATTCATAACCACATTCATTATGTTTTATTAATATTTTATTATCTGCTCCTATATATTCTCCTAATACAGTATATAAATCTCCTGTTTTTTCTTTAACTCTTTTTTCAAACTCTTCTTGTGTAAGTCTTTGTTTTTCATGTGTACTTTTAAATGCACATTGTCTACATTTTTTACCAAAAAGAATATTGTCTGGTTTTACCATATTCTCAAATCCGCATGATAAACATTTAGCCAATACCTTAGTCTTATTATTTTTATATTCTGATAAAATATCAAAACCAAAGTATTTAGCTCTTTTATTAAATTCTTCTGGAGTAGTTCTTACTCCAGGTTTTTTGTTCCATTCCATTTATAAATCACCTCTTATATATGATACCATATATAAGTAATAAAATCAAATATAAAATTCCTTAGCCTTCCATGAATTAACTCAGTTTATAGTCGGCTATTTCATTAACCGACTGACGCCATTGCGTCACCTAATGCCATAATATTAGGTTGAGACATTTTTACAGTTCCACCAGCACCAGCTAGACGTCTTGAGAAGTTCATAATTTGTGATTCTGTAGCGGCTGTATTATTCCCCAAATTAACGACCGTAGACCCTAACTTTCTGAAGTTTGAATCTGGTTGCCCTGTTGCATTAGCAAAACGTTGTAGTGCTGTCGCTGCTTCGGTACTTGACATATCTGTTGCAACCCCCATCTCAGTTGCAACTTTTGTAAAGTCCTTCAAGTTCTTAGTACCATGTACACCTAATTGTGCAGCCATAGACATTGTATTTGCTATCTCTTCATGAGACTGTGGCATTGTAGTTGCCATGTTTTTAATTGATCTATCTAATTCATTGATGTTCTCTTTTGTAGGGTCAATTGTCTTTTTAACATTTGCTAATGCATCATCATAACTGATAGTGGCTTTAACAGCACCACCTAAAGCTCTAGCTATAGGGTAAGACATTGCAGTCGCTGCTGCACCTACCCCCATTAAACTATTTCTTACCCTAATGAGTCCAGAATGGTTTTGTTTAGTATATTGTAGCATACGACCCATGCCACTACCCATACCTCTTTGCTGAACTCTAATAGCCTCCATCTTACTACCAAGACTTTTGTAAGTAGCTTCTAATGCTTTATTCTCAGCTTTAAGATTCTTAATCTTAGCGTACTGTTCTTTATAAGCATTGCTTGTAGAACCTAGTTCACGTTTAAGATTTTTAAGAATCCTTTGCTCCTCTTTCATTACTACATTGTTTCTAGTAATATTTGCATTAGTCAACTTACGTTGAGTTCTAACAACACTTAACTCTTTACCCTCAGATTTATATGCTCTGAGGTTTGCCTCTAAATAAGATTTGTGAGCTTTGAATTTATTGTTAGCTTTCTGAATCTCTGTACCAGTGTACAACATTTGTTTTCTATAAGACTTCATTTCAGCCTCAAGCTGTTCCATTTCAGCCTCAGTTCGTCTTATCTGATTCTGTTGTTTCACAAAGGCTTGAGTATTCGGTTTAAGACCGTTTAATTCGTTCTTGAGTTGATGTAACTTTTCTTTGTAAGTTTCCATCAAAACCTTAGATTGTTTATACTTTGCGTTTAAACGACCAACCTCATCGCCATTTGCTTTGTAAAATTTATCTAATGTTCTTAAATTGGAACGTATTTGTCTGATTGCTTTATTTACACCTGTCGTAGATTTCATGAATCCACCAGTTTGTAAGTCTAACTGTGCAACCAGTTTCCCCATTACCTTCCCATTAGCTGGCATGTATTTATCACTCCTTATTAAAAAGTATGTATAAAGTGTTGACAGAAAGAATAATATGTATTATAATGAAATTACAAATTAAAGAAAAGAGGTTATTTTAAATGGAACAATATTATATTATCAAAAATCTTTTACCCGACGGAAAATCAGTCTATCTTGATATTAATGATGATGAGGAAATCTATTGGAGTTCAAGTAGCGAGTTTTCTTTAGCTTTTAATACTGAACAAGACGCTCTAGATTATATTAGAAAATCACCATTTTTCAATAATACTGGCATCATTGTCGAGGAAAATGAACATAGTTTCGATAATAGTTTGAATTTATTGTAAACTAAAATCTACATTTTATTTACTAAAATTTTACAAAAAAATAAAGAGGGGCAAAGTACCATACTTGATACCTTACCCCTCCTAGTTTTATATTTTATAATAATCCGTTTGACTTTAAGAAATTTTCCAATGAGTTTTCCAATTGTTCCTCTGTTTGTTGAGGCTTTTTGACATTATTTTTCTTTTTCTTATACTCTGCTTTAGCATTTACAATATCATGTAAATCCTCTTCAGTCATATCATCGAAGTCGCCCCAACGGAAACCGTAATCTTTAATTAAAGCACCTATCATTTCATTGTATTGGTAGTATGCTTTAGTCCACGAGAATGTTTCTACTTTCCCTCGTTAGCTTGTTCTACATCTTTTTCAGAAATACCCATTACTGTCATAATAATATCTTGTAACACCTCTGTAATTTCGTCAGAAGGAACGCCGTCTAAAATTGTGTCTTCTGTTACTTCATCGTTCTTCTTGAAAATAGAGTTTGCTACTAAATCAATCATCATGTCGAATGATTCTGCGTCTGTTACTACTGGATTACCATCTTTATCAGTTTCTTCTAATTTAGCGTACATTTTTATTGCGTCACGTGTAGTACGTGCCATGATTTTACCTGCTTTATGCTCTTGTACTTTACCTTTTTCGTCCTCTAATTTAATTACTACTTCTTTTGCCATAATAAATCTTCTCCTTTAATTTTGATTATGTATGAGGAGCCAATTAAGGCTCCTTTTAAATGTTGTTATTCTGTTGCAGAGTTAGAACCGTCTGCTACTGGAGTGTTGTCTATTTTATCATCGTTACTTACTAAACCAGAATTATTTCTACGTGGTGTTTCTGAGCTGTCACCAGCAATGTTGTAGAATAATTGTTCTAATGGTTTACGTTTATCTTCACCACGTGCAGTTGCATAAGTGTTACCGTGTGCATCTGCTACGAATTGTCCTTCTAATTCGTCTGCTTCTGGTTCTGATAATTCGTCTTCGTTTGTTGCTAAGTTTTGTTCGTCTAAACGGAATTTACCTTTTAATAATGCAAAGAAGATAGGTTGTCCATCAAGTGCTGCTGATTCCATTAATACCAATAGTGATTATCTACAAGTTTTTTATCTTGTACTCTGGGAATTTCTTCCATTTTCATCAATATGTCAATTCATATTCAGTTTAGCATACCTTTTCAACTAATATTCTAGTTGCAGCGGACTCTTGGTTCTGTTATATTCTCTTATAGAGTTTCAAGAACTATGCGTTGCACGTGTTTAATATATTACTATTAAACTTCCGTTCGGATTAGCATTTTAAAGCCTTCCCGTTTTTTCCACTGTAATCATCTATTATATCACTATAATAGACGGCATATTAAATACCTGCATATGGAGGCAATTATATTTAAATGTAATCGTCACTTTACATTTCCAATTGTATTGGCACTATCTTTCAATAGTGTTTAGACTATATGTTATTCCTGTCAATACAGGATAGGGATTTTTCGAAATATTTTTATGACTATATTCCTACTCTCATCTTCAATGAGATAGTCGTTGAAGGTTCTTCATATGATAGTATCACTTAGAAGATTCCATGCTAAACAACCATTGCACAATCACTTAGGATTTAACCCTATGACATTCAATTCTTTCTTTCTGCTTTCGCTACCTTCACACTTGTTATTTCTAACTATGTTGTGGTAGAATTGACTTTAGGTATTCAAAGCAATTAACCCCTGACATTAGCAACTTACGCTACTAATGGAGCCTTATACTCAGTGTTTTCCCCTACTAAATAAATTCCATCTTCGTTTTTTTTACGTCCTAATAAACGTGCTGCTAATGCGTCAGTAATATCTAAAATAGATAATGAAAGTTCTACTGACCCTGTACCACGTTGAGCAACGTAATCATTGAACCGTTCCTTTCGGAATATTTCTAACGGATTAGACTATATCTTTACTATTTATAGTACCCCACTATTCAAATTGCGTATCAATAGCAATCTTACTAATTAGTCGTTAAACTTCCTTTATATTAATAAAGGGTAGCATGGTATTGCCAACTATCCATATAAATGGACTTTAGGTTCTCTTAGTCAGCTACTTCGTCTTTGGTATAAATCACTATCTCCTTGTAAGGTTTAAGTGACAGTCTTATTCAGCTGATACCATTAGCCTATTTTAAAATAGACACCGATTGATAAATCGTTTACAGGGGATGCACATTTTTATGCTACGTTACTTGCGTATACTTTCCTTTTATATTCAATAAAAATCGCCACTTTTTATCGGTCTTTAAAAGACACCTTTATGTTTCCATAAAGAATAGACTATATCATCTTCCTTTAAAAAGGAAGTCCACCATTTCGATTTAAGGGGTTCTCTCCCACTCGCTTAAGCCCTACTTCTATTGTGTATCTCAACACCAACGGAATAGTCGTTGAACGTTTCTATATTACTTATAGACTTCGCTGCTGATTACCTTACAATACGCAAACTTGCTTAGGCTTTCCAGCAATTAGATGGATTCACATTAAATATTACTATTTAATGCCGCAAAATGTTACGGCTTCTGCAGACAAACCTGAAATTGATGCCTCTGTTGTATAGTCTTCGAGGCTTTTAATTACCAACGCTACTCGGTAATCTATGGACATTTCCATACACTAAGTTTCCTTACGTGCTTAGACTATTTGTTAATCCTAGTTATTTTAATAATCTATCTCTTAAGAATTTTTCTATATCTTTAATCCAATACGGAATTTCTAATAATTCTATATTATTACTTTTACAATACTGTCTTTTTATGCTATCATTTATTTTTGTTTGACGAAAACTATATTCTCCAAATAAATCACTTTTTACATAATGCTGTTGACCTTGATATTCTATTAAAAATAATAATTTGTTATTTTTAAAAATAGCAAAATCGAAAGGTAGTGGTCTAATATTTTTGCATTCTTTTATTTTAAATTGTTCTTTATATTGAATATTGTTTTCTATTAGAAACTCTCTTACAATTCTTTCTCCCTTAGAACTTTTACATTTAGGGCATCTTCTACCATGAAAAAAATTGTCTGGTTTGACATTATAAATATGACCATATACAGTATGCTTCACTTTAACTTGTGTTTTATTATTTTTATATTTACTAAGCAATATATACTCATCTTTCATTAAATCTAATAATTTTTTCTCGGATTTTTCTCTATCGTCTTTTCTAGTGCATTGCTTACATCTTTGACCTCTTGTTTTAAAATGAGAAGGTCTAACATTGTATACGTTTCCGCAAGTCAAATGTTTTATAGTTACATACTCATTAACAGTCTTATATTCTGATAATAATTCATATTCCCTTGTTTCTTTAACATATATAGAAAATTCTTTAGCTTTTCGTAGTCTTCTTTCTTCATTTGCTTTATTCATTATTTTTATTCCTTTTCATTTTATATATTAATTATAACATACACAAAATAAAAAGTCAACTAGGATGAGGATTTTTCTTCTCTCTATCACTTAGAGCTTTACTTGGCACGTCATGCCCTAGTCGTTGAACCTCTCTCCTATGCTAAAAAGCACTTAGAGCTTTGGATGCTAAACTACCATTGCAACAAGACTTAGGATTTAACCATATCTCATACTTGATATTTTTTCTGATTTCTCAGCCTTCTAGCTTATCGTTTCCAATTACTATGTGGCTATCAAGTCTTTAGGTTTTCTTAGCAGTTAACCCCCGATACTTACAGATTACTCTATAAGCACGGCACAATACCGCCTTTGTTTGCCTTACCTTCTACTACGTAAGTGCCTTCCACTTGGTCATCTTTATCATAGATGAAAAATGTTGCTCTTTTAACTATTTATTTACATAGTGTCGCTAATACTATGCCATAGGGCTTGTATTTTCATACAAGAATAGACTATATCATTATCTCTTTTGAGATACCTCCCGTTTCCACCTGCTTAGGTGTACGTCTTTCGACTAGTCGTTACACGTTTCCTCTATAGGACTTCGCTCGGTATTGTCCTCAACTTTACTTGTTAGGAGTTCCACCGAATTAGAGAGGTTTTCTATAGTAATCACTTACTATAGGGACTGTTGAGCCAATCCAATTGTACTTGCCATATTGAATCTTCCTCCTATATATTTTAATCAGTTTTATTTCTATAATTATACTGTCGAGTGACAGTAATTACTCCCTCTAAATCTGGGTCATAACCATCATATCCTGTTGAATAATAAAAACCATTATTTCTTAATTCTTTATCAACATCAATAATCATTCCCTCAATATCTCTTTCATCTTCATCATCAAAAAAGAATTGAATTTGAAAACGTTCTCTAGTAAAATTAATATCATCACTAGAGTGAGTTGTTGCTGTTGAGGTAATGTGATTAATACGGATAAATGGCAATGTTTTAAGTCTATCAATGTCCTCTGGAATATCATAAAGATAGACATGTTTTGATGGTATAATATCTTTTACTTGACTTGCAACTAGTCTTTTCAACTTGAACGATATTTGTGTACTAATCATTTTTTAAACAACTCATTTCTTAAAACATTTTCTATTGTAGTGTAAGAATTACCTAGTTTGCTTTCTACAACTTTATTGAAGAAGAAAGTAGGTTTGATATATATTGTGCCATCATTCACAAAATGAGCACGCCAACCAGTTGCCTTACCATAACCAACAATATAACGACCGTCAGTAAGTTTCTGATACTTAACATCATCTTTCATATGAACAGTAGAATACCATCTACCACCATATTTATTCTCTGGTCTAGGTGGTCCAACTGGTGTAACCTTTTCTACCTCTTCTGCAAACAGTTTCGCTCCCTCTCGCAAGGCTTTTTGTCTTGCTTTAGGAACATTCTGTGCAAACTTAGCCAAGTGGTCTGAAATACCAGAATCCTTAATAGTAATGATTGTGCCATCTTTAGCCACTATTGTCTTTCCTTTAACACAATCATGTCGTGCATTTGTGTTTCATAGTCTGGAACAATTGCTACTATTTCAAACATTTGTCCTTTGACTTTTACTGACCAATCATTCTGGATTTCTTTTCTTTGTTGTCGTCTTACAATAAGAGTTTGTCTATTAATATGTTCAGTACCTATCGATGCTTGTACCTCACTAATTCGTGCTTGTCTAATAGTACACCAACAAGAAAATTCTTCAACCTCTTGTTGTTTAGTTGTACCACGACGTGTTTCAATCTCTTGCACAGAATAGAAAGTACAACGTTGATTTAACTTACCAGCGTCATTAAGTAGTGGCATTATCTACGACCTCTTTGGTTATAATCCACTTCATTAACTGGCTTATAAAAAGTTGTATTAGGCTCTTTATCCTCGTTACCAGTTAAAGCTGTGTAAGTATCAACATTTGCTGCACGATAAAATCTGTTATTATTACTATCGTAAAAGATACTTGAAATATCTCCCTCACCTGTAGCTTGCATACCATCAATAAATGCAAAATTCCAGTATCTATGAGGGTCTAACAATCCAGCAAATACATATTCCAATTCTTGCACGTTGGAGCGTGGTGTCATAATTGTTCTTACATCATACCATTGTGATATAAGATTCAATCTTGCAATATCTATTTCTGCTGGATAGCCACCTTCGAAATCATTTAAAGACCTATTCATATAGGTTTCTACAAAGGACTTTGAGGCTGTTATACACATTTGTACAAATCTATCCTCAAGTTTTTCGTCGTAATCTATACGAAGGTAGTTTTTCACATATTCTAAATCTAGTGAATCTGTCATTTTTTATCACCCACTAACTTAATAAATAAGTTCCAGTCTTTTTCGTATTTGTCTATGTTCTCTTTTAAATCAGTATTGTGATATGGGTTAAGCACATCACATTTTTCTTCTTTATATAGTTCATAACCTGTATCAAAATCTAAATCAAATTCTTGATTTGTTCGTCTAACAGTGTTATAATCTGATAAGAAGGTGTCTTGAAAGAATCTAACTCTTAACATAAAACCTTCTCCTTTCATATGTATAAAGACGAGCAGGTTAAACCTAACTCGCCACTAACTCTTATTGCGTACTATTAGTTGTAGCAATAGTGATTGCCTCTGGGTTAATAACGTTACCGTCCATGTAACCGTCGAAAGCAAGTAGTTGAGTACCGTTTAATGTTTGTTGAGTATCTCCGTTAACATGTTTAAGAGAGAAACCTTTTTTAATCATGATACCGTAAGCAGCACCAATATTACCGAATACGATACCGTCTTGTTTGTCAAGAACATCAGATACATAAACAGGGAAACCTAAGATTGTTGAACCGATTACGCCGTTTACTGTACCGTTTTGTAGTAAGAAGTCGCCTGTACCGTCTTTTAATTTACGGATTAAATTGAATACTTCACGTGACATATAGAAAGCTGCACCGTCTAAGTAAGCAGGGTTTAATGAACCAGTAATGTCTGCTAACTCGTTAACTGTTATGTTTGAAGAAATTTTAACACGATTTAAGTCATAAGAATCAGTAACCTCGTCAGATAAGATACCTACGAAACCTTTTTCTTGACCTAAACCTTTGAAGATTGATTTTTCAACAGCACGAGCTGTACGACGTGCTAATAAATCAGCTGAATAGCTTAATAAGTCCATAGCTGAATCGTTTAATAATTGTTGAGTTAAAGTAACTGCTGCGCCAACACGTTTTTGAGTTAAAGTAACATGTTTGAATTTTAATGCGATACTTGGAATTTCTTCGTTTTCACCTACGAAACCTGCTTGGTCATCAGTGTTTTCTTTAGCGATTTTTAAAGTACCGTTGATTGATGGATATTTACGAGCTTGCTCGAATACTGGAGAAGCCTCTTCCATTTTACGTAAGATTTCACCAGCGATTTGTTCTGGAATTAATACGTCACCGTCATTTGTTGTATTTACATATTGAGCACGTTCTTCTAAACCTTTTCTGTCATTACGAATGAATGAGTTAAGGGCAGAACGTTGTTCTACTAATTGTTCTTGTTCCATGTCTCTTTCCTCCACTTTTTGTCCTTTAATATTCTTAACCTCTTCAATTTGAGAGTCGATAGTTCTAATTTCATTTACTAAGTTTTCAAAACGTTCTGATTCTTGGCTTGTTAAGTCACGAGATTCTTTGCCAGTACCATTTTCATTAGCACTGCGTGTGATTTCGTCCATTTCATCTAACAAGCTGTTACGTTTTTCTCTTAATTCTTTAAGTTCCATAATTATTTACCTCCACGTAATTCAGCAATTTGTCTTTGAGCCTCTGCGAAAGAAATAGAGCGTCCTTCGTTGTTTGATTCTGAGGCACTAGATGATTCAGATGGTTTAGGTTTTTCGTTTGTTGAAGTTGATGTAGAGGTTGAAGATTCTGGTTTTGATTGAGATGATTCACTAGTAGATGTTGATTGTTTATCATCTTGTTTACTTTCTTCTGCTACACGACCTTGTTCACCATCTTCACCATTTTGAGTACCAGGCACTTCCTCTGGTAATGAACCGTCATAATAAGCTGTTTTTCCAGATTGAGATTCTGGTTCGTTTGTTACTGAACCGTCGTCTTGTCCAACTGGAACTTTTTTGTCATGGTTGTATGAACCTTCGTCGTCAATTTTTTTATCTCCAGCATACTTACCATTATCTTCGTCAGCTTGAATACGTTTATGATTTTTACCTTGTTCTGACGTTTGCTGTCCAGCAGCATAATTGTCTTTTTGAACGTTTACAGTGTTGCCGTCTTTATCTGTTCCTAATGTACCACGTAACTCACGAACTTCTTGGGTTAATTCTGCAATAGCATTAATGAACGATTCTGCAGTACGTTGTTCCATTGTATTTTCCTCCTCAATATCAGTAGGTACAATATCGTCGTCAGACGTATCTAAACCTCTGTTTGAAATGCTTGATTGTGCATAGGCTGGGTTTCTCACAGCCGATACCTCAAATAATTCTAAATCGCTTATTGTTCTCTCAAATAAATTCTCACCAACTGAACGCCATTCATCTTGAACTGATTTAAAACCAAACGACATGTTTGTAATTAAACCAGAGCTAATCATTTCGTACCAATCACGCCCAGCAGATGTATTAATGACACGAGCCTCCATAAACAAGCCTTTGTCATCTTCTCTTAATGTTAAAGTATCATTTTTAGTTGATGCTAAAACAACAGAGCTATCATGCTCTGCTAAGAAATCAATGTCACGTTTAGAATTTTGAATTGCACGTTTAAAAGCACCTTTTGAAATTTTTTCTTTGAAACGCTTAGTAAGACCTAGTTCATGACTTAGTTGTTCTGTTTCATTTACATAACCAGCAACAACCATATCTCCTTCACTAGTCATCTGAGCGTCGTGCATCCTAAATTCCACTCTTGTCATTGTTCTAACCTCGCTTGTATAAAAGTTACTTATCTTCTTTTATATCCTTATCCTTGTTAGAATTTTCTTTGTTTTTATCATCATTCATCTTATCATTTTCTTGTTGTTCATCGTCCTGTTGTTCGTTTTTCTCTTTATCATTTTCATCTTTATCAGTTTCTTCTTGCTCTTTACTACTATCGTCTTTACCCATTGCTTTAGCTAAGCTATCTGGGTCGTTAGGGTCGATAATTGCACCCATATTTGGAATAGTCATCTTACTATTTTGTTTGTCATAGAATATGTTACCTAAACTCCACATCATGTAATCATCTTCAATTTCTTTCATATTATGTCTATTACGAGCCTCATTAACTGATAGTAGACCGCCTTTCATTGCTTGAATTGTAGTTGCGAATTTCTCTGCCTCTGTAGTTGCAAGAATCGCGTCTCTATCAAATTGGAAATTATATCCTTGTTCTTTTTCAGATTCTAATAGTAAAGATTTATTTAATGCACTTTCTAAAGCTGTAATAATGGGGTCCAATGTATACTGTAAGAAATGCAAGTTGTTTTGTTCATTTGAGTTGTATTTATTTGCATCTGCATTTAACATTGATTCTGGGATGCCAAAAATACGTGCAATATCAGACAGCACTTTGTCTTTACTTGTACTCAAATCTAATTCATTAGGATTTAACGAAACAGGTTTGTAATCCATTCCGTCCTCTAACACAACTGTTTTACCTGCGTTCTTACCACCTCTATACACTCTGTTCCAGCTTTCTTTAATACGTTGCATTGCTTTGTCTGTAAGTTTACTTGGTGTTGTCAAAATAGCAAGTGGTAATGCTCCGTTCTCAAGAATTGATGAACTGTATTCTTGTTGATTAAGTGCTAGTTGTAATAACTCTGAATTTAAATCTAAAATACCATCAGATTGTAATCCATCTTTAGAACTTTTAAGCACTATCATAAGTTCGTCTGGTAACAATGTAATTCTATTTGAATCTGCACCAAGAACCTCTAACTCGCCTTTAACAACAAAAGGTAAGTGTTTATCAACGTATTTCTGAATGAACACTCTATCAGCCGGAATATGATGTATTGCCATTAATTCGTTTCTATTCCATTCTGGATAAATATATGAATTACCATGAAATAGATAATCTAAAATAACACGTTTCTTTAGTGAAATAGCTGTCATTAGACTATTAGGCTCTTTATTAAGTAAGAAAGTACGATTATCCTCTACTGATATATATTCGCCTTTTGTTCCTTGCTTATAAAGTTTAACAGGTAATCTAGCAATTGTTGATGTAATTAAGTCTGTAGCTGCTGCTACTGATGAAATAGACAATGCTTGTTCCTCTGTAAACTTAACAGAACCACCTGTAGATGTTCCTATGATAGCTGTATTGTTTACATTGCCATAAACGTTGTTTAAGCTATCTGCCTCTGTAGGTTGTCTTTTCTTACGATTGTCCATAAAACTATTTAAAGCTTCGTCTATTAATCCCATTCTGTACCTCCCTTACAAAATAAATAAGCCTCTATCTTCAAAACTACTTGTCAATAAACCCTCGTCAATATCTAATTTCCATAAGTACATAGCATCTGCTGTGGCATAAACACCATCAATCTTACCAGCACTTTTCTTTTTGTTGACGTATATATTCATTGTAGTATCATAGATTATTCTTGCGTTTTTGTAGTTATTTTCTAACAATTCGTTCTCTTGGTATAGGAAATTGCCATCTATAATATAGTCTCTCATCATTTTAAATGTCGGACCAAGTGACGAACTATTTTGTTTAACCTCAATACATTCATAATCTCCTTCTTCAATAAATCGGTTTACTGAAGATATTGCGTTACGTCTGTCATAGCCAATTCCTTTTACTGTGACACCATATTTATTCTCTATTTCTAATACATAGTCCTCAACAAAACGTTGATTAATTACTCTGTCACCACAGAATAACGCCCAACCTTTGTCTCTCATTCTAAAATAATCAATACGTTCTCTTTTAGACTTTTCTTTTGCACTGTCTGTTGGAATAAAAGACCAACATTTTGTGTAAAACTTATCTTCTGAATTATCATAATAAACCATTGAAACTGCTGTATTATCGACTGTTTCTGCTAAGTCAATACCTAAATAAACTTCTTTACCTTCCCACTCAAAATCATCTTCTTTTATTTTGCCTTGTTTCATATCGTCAATATTAACGAATGATTCTTCAATGTCACCGTCTACAAATATGTTTAAGTGTTTAGTAAGAAAGTTTGATTTGGTTGAAGGCATGTTCATTGCTTGTGTTCTTTCACCATTTAAGAACTCATAAATATCTGGTACTTCATATAGAATTGGATTTGCTTGATATAAAGCCTCGTCTGTATGCCAATCTTTTGGATTGTCTGGTTTATAAACTAAAGCAAATACTTTTTCATCATCTATAATACCGTCCAACACTTTCTCTGCATATTCAACTTCCTCTGTCATAGGATTGTCTGTTGTTTGATATGCTGTCGAAATGATAATACCTGTTTTATTCACTAATGATAACTGTGAACTTCTCATTGCGTCAATAGGATAACGTGTCTTTAAAGCCGCTGTCTCATCTGATAACCATACCTGGGCTAATCTTCCATCAAGCTTGTCCTCAGAGTAAGCTAATGGTTTCATAGTTGACTTTTTAGCATTAAATCTAACCTCAGAACGAATCCATTTAAAATGCTTTGATATAGCTGGAGATGAATCTAAAATCATTTCCATTTGTCCTTTAATCAAACTAGATAAATCTTTTGTTGCAGACACACTGTAAAAGTTTGAATATTCTGGTTCAGTTATCATACAAATAATGAAAATTAATGCTGTAAGGAAGGTTTTACCATTCTTCCTACCTATAAGCATTATTGATTTCTCGTATTTTCTTTTCTCTGGATTGTCTTTATATTTCATACATAAAGCATTAACTAAAAAATACCATTGGAAAGGTGCTAAAGAATCATGAGCACTTTGTCCTTTCTTAGCACCATCTGGCATATTAATTAACTTAGTTAAGTCAGTCAATGTTTCTAGCATATCTATGTCTAAAAAATATTTAGATTCTTCATTTTCTAATATCTCTAAAAATCTTTGACATTCTTTTTTAACATATTTTCCTGCTATGACCTCATCGTTTACTACTGATAAAGCATATTGATAAGATGGATGTTCGATTATTCTTTCATCAATCACAATCTACCATCTCCTTATGTATCAAGAAGTCAAAAAACCGTTAAACGACTTCTCTTATACCGTTTTTTAACTTGTCTAATTAAACAAGCGAAACTCTTAAGTATGCAGTATTAATTTTTATATCTGCGCCACAACGCCGATTCTTTATAAATCTAAAACCTATGTTTTATTATGTTATGTATAATAATAATTCAAGAGGGCATAAAGCCCTCTCGGAGAAATTATTATGAATGAATATGAATAAGGAAATCGAGGTTTTACCCTCTTAAAAATACTCTTACCTATACGGTTGCCTTTTTGTCTTATTGACTTTTAAACGCAAAGATAATCACGTTAATTATCCCAATATAAGTAAAAGTAATTTTAACAAAGTAAAAAGGGACATTCTCAAATGAGTTGTCCCGTAAGATCATTCTTATAAATAAATCGTATTATTTTCTTCAATACCTTCATCAGTGAAAGTTAAATATTTTTGACTAGGTTTTCCACCTAATCTCATTTGTATTGCATAGTCATCACTACCGCATAAAGAACCATTAGTAATACATGTTGTCTTACCATAATCCATAATAGATTCTCTGTGGAAATGTCCGCCTATAACAAAATCTGGAACATATCCTAATAACTGTGGTAATTTAGATACTATGCTTGCACCTTTGTCATAATCTCCATGAACTAGTACACTTTTACGACCTTTTATTTCTGTTTCAATAAGACCGTCTTTAGAATCAAAAGACGTATAGTTTAATTGAGAACTAAATGCTGTATCTAATATGGTCAAAATAAGTTTTTCAAAATTCTCTTCTATTCCTGCTACTTCTTGTTTATTAGGAGATACACGACCATGATTTCCTATAACATTATAATACTTAACATCAATACCTAATTTCAAGAAATCTCCAATAAAGTCTTTTAAGTATTCAGAAGCTCTTATAACTTGCTGAATGACATCTTCTTCACTTTGGATTCTAGTTGATACATGTATGGCACCATGAATTAAATCGCCTAAGTTAGCTATATGCAATCTCTGTATGCCGTCTTTAATTACTTTTTCATATGTTTTCTGCTTTAACTTAGTGATTCTATATCGTGCTACATCTTCATTAAATCTATTAAATTGACTATCTATATTCATTCCTAAATGCCAATCAGAAATAACTACCATAGCTTCACTATCGTTAATTTTATCTTTGTCTCTTACAGGTAATTCAAACGGTTCTAATGTTTCTGTTGCAGATTCAACATAATCTACTAAATGTTCTAAACGAGCCATTTGTCTAAGAGTATTACGCATTTCACGTTTCTGGTCTCTCATTTTTATTTTTTCTTTTTCAAGCTCTAATTTTTCTGATTGGATTTCATGTAATTGGTCGGAAGTTAATCCTGCTGGGTTCTCTTGTTCTAAGTATTCTTGAATTTGTAAGTAGCTTTGAATAGGTCTTCGCCATTTTGCTTCGCTATGATTCTCTCCAGAAACTTCGTTTAATAAATCTCCAATTTCTTGAAATGTTAAACCGTAAGTTGCTCTATTTTTATATAATCTGATAGAATAAGCTGTAATACTTTCCTCATTACGTTTTACATATTCATTCATTTTCTTTAATTTCCTCCTTATTATTAAATATGTATTGAAAGAGAGCACCTTTAAACCTAATTGACTTGGTGCTCGTAGTCTTTTACAATTTAATGACGGTCGCTTTCTATTTATTCTTACCTAATACTTTTAATAAAGGGTCTTCTTCTTTTTCTTGTTTCTCAATATTTAAATTAGCTAAGCTACTTCTTGAACTAGGTGTCATACCTAATTGAACCGCTAATTGTTTAAATTGATTTAATGCTTTATCTCTAATGTCTACTGAAACATTTTTCTTTTTAACTTCTTTACCGTTTCTATCTGGTTCAAAATAGAACAAACCATCTTTTTTAATGTCCTCGTCACATTCTCTAATCATAGCCAACGTCTCAGAAATCTGGACGACAACTGGAATATCAAGATTACTTAATACACCGCTAACCTCCATCTCATTGACTATGAAAGAATAATATTGTTTCGCTAAGTCAGATAGATACTCTGGCACCTCTGAAACTTTTTCAGATTCACCTTTCAACTTATCTTCTGCCTTTTTCATTCTTTCAACATCTTCCTTATTATACTTATGGTTTTTCTTAGGGTCAATTAACGAACCTGGCATTTTCGGTCTACCTCTTGACATAACGCTGCCTCCTTTCTATAATCGTGGCTCATCAATATCTTTATTGAACTCTTGTATTTCCCAATCTAACTCACCACTAGTTCCTAATTCTAGGTTGCATGTCTTACAAACTGTGATTAAGTTGCCTGGGTCATACATTAGCTCTGGATATTCTGAACGTGGTTTAATATGGTGAACTTGTAGATTTTGAGTTTCAATAATGTTTAAATCCACCCAACATCTATTACACATTCCACCATCACGTTTAATAATTCGCTCTCTTAGCTTTTTCCAGCGTTTACTATTTAATTGCTTTTTGCGCTCTTTATTTTGTTCGTAATATTGTTTACTATATTCGTTAGCATGTTCTGTTTGACATGAGCAAGTTGTATTAGCGTCATATCTTTTACCACAATGACTACAAACTTTAAGTCTCATATAAAACATCTCCATACTCATCTAACACACAGCCACAGTATAAACACTCATATTCCTCATGAGCTATTTGTTCTGTTTGACCGTTACAATTAGAACAATTTGGATTATCTTTATTCACTTTATTACACCTTCCTAAGAAGATGACAATTCCTAATTTTTCTATGTATAACACCCTTACATTATATATGTAAGGCTGCTTTGCAAAATCGGACGTTGTTTAATGAAAAAATAAATTTTTTAAGAAATATGTAATAATATTGTAATCAAATTGTAATCTAATATATGTTTACAAAGTGGTACCCACGTGGTATAATATAAATTTGTAAAAAGTTATAAAAATTTTATTTTTTTCTTGACAAAAGTTTAACCAGTGTGTTATACTATACATGTCAAGAAAATATAAAAATATAAAAAACTTTAAAAAAACACTTGACAAGAATTGGTTGAGTGTGCTATTCTACACATAGAGAAAAATAAATTGAAAAAGTTTTAAAAAATTTAACTTTCTCTTGACAAGATTATATTCTATATGATATAATTTAATTAACAATTAAATAGCAACAGTTTTGTTAATATGCCCTATGTTTGTATAAACGGGTAGGTAGTCGTTCAGCCGACAATGTTAAGAATGAACGGGCATGTCATGTGCGTAGCAATTCTACGTTAGACCCAATAGCTAGGGTATCTAGATATGTCGTAGTGTGGTTAAGTCATCCCGCACCATAAATCCTAAAAGGCTGGGTGATAGTGTGACTTACCATAAGAACAGTTGCGTTATCTTGGTGAATTGACGTGTGCTTTTCAGTACATATGGTCTTAGAGTAATTAGTTTCAGGCTCTCAAAGAAACTACCTTTCATGTTGATTGAAAGTTTTTAAGAATCGAGAGTGATATTAGGGATAAGTGTATACAGTCTTAGCTTAGTCAGTTCTTAGAGTTTATGCTTAGTGTCTTTTCAAACCTTACGGTTTAATACCTAACAAAACAAATAAATAATACTGAGCAACAATTGATTTATCAATTTTGCGAACAAGGTGGATAGCTTGCTATTCACCGCATAGTACAGTCATCTATAGTTAGAGAGTGGGTAGCTATTATATATAACAGGCTGTAATGTTTGTCCTTACGTCCAAACAAACACCCTGTAAGACAATGAGCTTATACAACTTGCAAATTTTATCTTACGCTAAAATTCACAAGGAAAAATTTTTAAAAATATTCTATTCAACTATTGACAACTAGAAAATACAGTGTATAATAAGAAGTGTAATAAAGATAACAAATAATAATTCAAAAGGAGAAATTAATATGAATAAGAAATTACAAGTAAGATTTACAGAATTTAAAGTAGAAGGAAAAACAATGTATTGTCTAAAAGATGATATTATTATTGAAAGATTAGAACTAAAAGAAGAAAAAGCTATTAGCAACATTAAAGAAATCAAGAAACAGCAAAATGATTTGGTTAAATTTAAAAACAACAATTATTACTTATCTCAAACAGGTTTTGAAGTATTAGTAGATAAAATGAGAAAAAGAAAATTAGATATTACAGAAGAACTTTTAGAAAAATTTAGAAACAAAAATAATAAAAATAAACACAAAGCTTATGTTCCAGAGAAAAAAGGTATTCAACATATGACAACTGAACTAGAAAATATTCCTTACTCAATTCATTATGGTATGGTTTATTATTCTTATAAAGTTATCGCTCAACAATTAGATACAAATGAAAAATATATCTTTGAGTTATGTGAGGATTTAGTTGACGGTACAAATCACATTATTCAAAAGGAAAATGGCACTTATATTATTAGAGACAATGGCTTTGAGAAAATTATGAATGAGCTCAACATGAAAAATATTGAGTTATATAAAAAATTATATATTGATAAACAAAGTGAACAACTAAAATTTAAGAAAATTTCTTAAAAACTTGAGCTCTCCTAGTTGACACTGGGAGAGTTTTCTTATATAATTATAATATAAAGAATAAGGAGTGAAACAATGATGGTAAAATATATTATTACAAAACATGCAATGGAAAGATATGCAGAAAGAATTAATTACAATCAAAAAAAGACAAAAGATGCTATTATAAAGGACTTAAAAGCCTTAAAAAACAAGAGAATTATCAATATAGGCGACAAAAAATACGTTTTCTTTAAGAATTATAGAGAGTTTGTCATTCAAAAGAAAGGCGACAAAGAGATTTTAATCACTGTAATTAAACATAAAAGAGACAAAAAACAAGCTGCAATTGAGAAAAGAGAGCGTGAAAAACGTGAATATGAGGCTTTATTAGACGAATTTATTATAAAAAAAGATGAAAAAGACCTTGACAAATAGAAAATATCTGATATACTTAAAGTATAAAGAAAAAAACAAAAAGGAGAGATTGAAATGATTTTATTATTATTCGGTTTATTATTCGGAATAGGGTATGTAGGATTAGCATTTATCGCAGCAGTAATCAAAGTATTTATGGAAGGAGATGAGCAGTAATGACTATATTTTTAATATTATTAGTAGCAACGTCAACAGCTTTCTTAATGCCTTTCTTTTTATTACCAGTGTTACTGTTTTTCGGAACAATATTACAAGCATTGTTTGGAACAGAGGCAGAACCAGAACACATTAGACAAAGACGTATCTATGAGGCAAATAAAAACCCTCAAGGACACAACGGTAGATTTAAACCTAAGAAGAAAAGATAAAAAATAGTTAATAAATATAGAACATATAATATAGTAAAAAATATAAAGATGATTAAAGGAGAAAATAACATGTGTGAAACAGATTTAAGATTTATTTTAGAGGAAAAAGATTTAATGGTAGTAGATAGTATTATGGAAGAGGAAACATTTTGTGATGTTTTAGAAATTAAGAATATGACAGTTGAGGTTATCAGAATGGCAGAGAGTGGTAGTTACTATGTATTTATCACTAAGGATTCACATTTCACTGAAAGCGAGGTTATGGTGGCTGAGAACTTCTTAAACAGACATAAGAGAACAATTGATATTATTGGCGATGATAGAATCGGTGTTAAATTAGACAGTGAGAAAGACATTAGACCATTCAATATGATGGATAGATTGTTTAATTACAACAAAACTTACAAGACACAATCATTTGCAAGAATGTTAGGTGTTGGTGTGGCAAATAGTATTAGAGAATATCATGCAAGCAAGCCAGACAAGATTGAATATTTGTATCAAAATTTATATTAAAAGGAGAGAAATTATTATGAATGAATTAAATTTTAAATTACAAAAGAATGAAGATGGAAGTATTGCAGTAAGTGGCAGAGAGTTACATGAAAAGTTAGAAATTAAGACAGAATATAAAAAATGGTTTAACCGTATGAAAAAATATGGTTTTGAAGAAACTTTAGATTTTGTAAGGGTGAACCAAAAATGTCCTACCCTTGGCGGACAACAAGAAAGGAAAGATTGAATAAAGAAAGAGAAAAATTAGAAAATAATCTATTATTAAATTAAAAAGAGAAAAAATTATGAATGAATTAGAAAATTTATTTTTACAGAAAAATAGTAATGAAGTTTTGGTTAGTGCTAGAAAAATTCACAAAGAACTAGGAATATCTAAGAGATTTAGTGCATGGAAAACACAGAACTTTAAATTATTTAAAGAAGACGAAGATTTTACAAGTGTACTTACAGGTGCGGTTGTAAATAATGGTGCAAAAAGAAAAATACAAGATTATGCTTTAACGTTAGACATGGCAAAACACATCGCTTTAATGTCTAAAACCGAAAAAGGAAAAAAGATAAGAGAATATTTTATCGAAGTTGAGAAAAAATATAGAAACAATCAAACACCAAGTTATTTAATTGAAGATGAAATTCAACGAGCACAAAAATGGATTGAGGAACAACAAGAAAAACGTGAATTACAAAACAAGATTAAACAAGATAGACCTAAAGTAGATTTTCATGACAATGTATTACATACAAAATCGACAATATCAGCTACTCAAACAGCAAAAAATTATGGCATGTCTACTGTAACTTTTAATGAGTTATTACATGACTTAAAGATTCAATATAAACGTAGTGGTCAATGGTTATTGTATGCTAAACATCAAGACAAAGGATATGTTGAAAGTAGAACCAAAGTATTAAATGGTAAGTATGGTGAGTTTTCAAAAGTATATTCTAGATGGACGCAAAAAGGTAGAGAGTTTTTATATGAAGAATTAAAGAAACAAGGTATCTTGCCAGTAAGTGAAAGAAAATTATTATTAAATTAATAGCTTGACAAAACCATAGTATATATGTTATAATGTAGTAAAATACTTAAAAAGGAGTTTCTGTATGGATATTAAAGAACAACTATATACTTATAAAGCAGTGTGTACAAACGTAGTCGATGGTGATACGGCAGATATATTTTTGGACATGGGCTTTAAAACCACTGCTGAACGCCGTTTAAGATTGTTAGACGTTGATACACCAGAGCGTGGTCACAAAAACTTCAAAGAAGCAACTGAATTTACTAGAAAACGTATAGAAAACAAAAATATTTATGTTCAAACCTATAAATCAGACAACTTTGGTAGATATTTAGCTAGAATTTATTATGATATTGATGGAGAAATACGTTGTTTAAACAATGAATTACAAAAATCTGGGCTATTAAAGCCTAATTCTAAATGGAATAAGGAGACAAGATAGTATGAATTTAGAACAAACTCAAAAGAAAATGAAAAGAAAAGGTCGTGTATTCCAAGTGATTGGTCTCACAAAGACAAATCAACAGAAATTTTATGTATTCTCAACAGAGAAAGCAGCTAAAAAGTTCATCGATGACCAAGATTTCTTGGCTATGAATCAATTAATTCCAATTGATGTGCATGATTATAAGTAAATGAGGTGACAATATGGACATTGCATTAGAAAATGTGCTTAAATATGATTTCTATAGTGAAAAAATGGGTATGTATTCAGACGTTATACCAGAAATAATGTTTCACATCATTAGCATGAATGGATTTAACGTGCTTACAGACCAAGATGCACAAAACAAGATGAAATTATTTAGTAAAAAGTACCCTCAATTACTCAAAATGGACTCTAATATCCATTATAAATACCAAAATATGATGGACGAAATCTTTGATGATTACTTTGATGACGATTTTTCACGTCATAAACACGAAAATTACATTGAGGACAGTAAGATTATCCAATTTAATAGAGATATGGAATCATATGAACGTGCTGTACAAATGTTTATTAGAAACCTACACAATGTCGTTCAATCATTGTCTTTAAGTAAGATGTTTGTAACCGATATGCTCTTATTGAAAGGTATGGAACATGTTTTTGATAAATTATTTTCTCAAATAGAATCTATTGAGGAATCAATGGGAAAGTTTGAGGATACATTTGAATAAATACTTGACAGATTACCTACTTGTGTGGTATAATTCCATATGAGTAGGAATTTTTTATATAAAAGAGGGTAAAGAATTATGTATGTAATATATGGTGTACACTCTGGTTATAGAGATGATATAGATTATTTATTCTACAATGATAATTTTGCTTATCAATGGATATTTCAAGTGCTATACAGAAACAATACAAACCCTGTATACGTCTTAGAATTGCTTAAGAACTATGGTAAGTGGGATAATACCAAACAGTTCTTATATCTTGATAGAAACGCTGTGAGAACGTTATACGAGGATTTAGTATGGATTGATAGAGATAATGAATTAGTAAAGAATTTAGAATGGCGTAAAAAGTTTGTTTGGAATAATGATTTTTATTTTTATTTAATAGTAGAGTTTTTTGATTAAAGGAGAAATTATTATGATAAATTCAAGTGAGGCAAGAAAGAGAGCAGATAAACATCCTCGTAATAGTTTGAGTGATGACGAAATGAAAGAAAACGAAAAGAATAACTTTGTATTAGATATTGATAAACAGATTGAGGAAAATATTAACTGTGGATTATACATGGCTTATATTTTTGTTTATAAGTTATACTATCATAATGAAACTATGGAGTATATCTTTAATTATTATGAGAAATTAGGGTATAGAATTAATTATGTTACATCTAATAAAGATATGTTAAGGATTGATTGGTAGTGGAATATATTGTGATTAAAACAGAACACTCGACAGGTGAGATATTTTATGATAGTATTAAATTGAAAGAGAATCAAAGTGCTGTTGTAGTTGAAACAGATAATATTAATAAATATAAAGAGGAATTAAGAGATGATTAATGCAAAAGAAGCTAGAGAAAAAGCGTTAAAGAATTTAACGTTAGAAGAGGAACAATTAGAAAGAGAAGTTATATATTACTTAGTAAAGATAGATAAAGCGATCAGAATAGCTATTCAACAAAGAAAATTATTCGCAAGTTACTTTTTTCATACACCTAATGAAGAATTAATCAACACTACAATTCAGCATCTAGAAGATAAAGGTTATGAAGTTAATAGAGACAAATACAATACTAATTTAATAAAAATTAATTGGTAAAACGGGTTGACAAAAGATTATATAGGTGATATAATAGTTATATAAAGTAAAAGGAGGAAGAAACAATGAAAATGTCTATGTCAGAAACACAAAATAAGCAAAACTGGGTAAGTATGTCCGTCTCAGAAAAACACTTTTCTGTTTTTGTGGGGTTTTGATATGGCTGAAAGGGGCGCGCTTGTCTTTTTAAAAAAATAAAAATTTT
>VNIW01000209.1_pt1 | contig 30683 bp, 40 predicted proteins | sample 7248591 | NCBI WGS metagenome assembly VNIW01 (sample SAMN12251776, study PRJNA551026) | human skin metagenome | isolation source: skin samples from patients infected with Netherton Syndrome | host: Homo sapiens | place: France:Paris | reverse complement strand
GATGAAAGTGCTAATTCGTATGAGTTGGTTGCAAGAATAAAATTAGAGGTTTTGAAATATCAAAAATTGGAGCGTGAAGAGTGATGAAAATTAATATTGAAAACGATATTACAGAAGAAGTTTTATTACAAGGCGTAAAATTTCATAGAGAAACAAACAAAGACGGGAAAGCGTGCGACAGAATAAAAGAATTAGAAGTATTACTTGTAAATACATTAGGTTACTTAGGCTATCTTAGAAACGAAACAATGACAGAGCCTAAAAACGCAAGTGGTAAAGATATTAGAGAAAGTATAGATAATTTAATTAAAGAAATTAAAGAAGAAATATACGAAATCGAAGAATAAGGAAGGTTTAAAATAACAAAAACTATTGGAGGCTTGCAATGGACAATAGAGAGTTTATCCAACGCTGCATAGTATCATCTACAGCTTTTACAGGACAAGACGGGTGTTTACTAATCAAAGAGCGTAACGAAGTATATCGCAAGGCGGAGTTGTACGACAAAATAGTGGAAAGTAATTCAAAGAGTTTAGTAGAAAATGGAGGAACAATAAATGACTAATCAATTAGAAATCAAATTATTATCAGACGACGCAACATTACCAACACGTGAGAGATTAGACGCCGGTTATGACATTTACTCGGCAGAAACATTAATACTTGAGCCACAAGAAAAAGCAGTGATTAAAACAGATGTAGCAGTAAACATACCAGAGGGATATGTGGGGTTATTGACGTCAAGAAGTGGTGTAAGTAGTAAAACACATTTAGTGATTGAAACAGGCAAAATTGATGCAGGTTTTCAAGGAAATATGAAGATTAATATTAAGAATGACAGACAAGATTTTGTTATCGATTCAGATGTATACCAAGACATTGAAGGCGAAGTGCATTATACAAATGAAACACTTGATGCAGGCACTTACAAAATCAACAAAGGTGACAAACTAGCTCAATTGGTTATCGTACCTATTTGGACGCCAGAGTTAAAAGAAGTAGAGGAGTTTAGCAGTGAATCAGAGAGAGGGGAGCAAGGCTTTGGATCAACAGGATTTTAAAGAGGATATTGTATATAAAGTTAAAAGAATACTTGGTAAGGAGTGAATGGAATGATTAAACGCATACTTAAAGATTTATTCTTAATCGCTATGTATGAGTTAGGTAAATGGATTGGTAGAGAAGTTTATTACAAGTTGACTGCAAACGATGAGGTGGAAGTGCCTAAGGACTTTGACGAGAATGATCATGCTCATTTAAATGGCATATACGGAGGTTATTAACAATGTGGGGCGTTATAGCAATTATTATATTGGTGTTGCTTCTGTTTGGCTCATTGCTTGAACAGAATGATCTAAAACATCAGTTGGAAGTAAAAGAGTATGAGATAGAAGTATTAAGAGATAAGTTGGAGAATGGAGGGTAAGTATTGTATTCAAAAGCATCTATATTAAATATGATTGACGGGTATAAAATGAATTGCAACATCTTAGAAGATGTAGTTCCTGAATGTGATAGTAATTCTATAGCGCAATACGGGATACAAGCTACGTTACCTAAACCACAAGGAGAAAACGGTAGTAAAGTTGAAGATGTAGTAATTAGATTAGAAAGAACAAATAAAAGATACGCACAAATGTTAAAAGAAGTTGAGTTCATCAATCAATCTCAACAAAAATTAGGGCATGTTGATTTTTGTTTCCTAGAACACCTAAAGAAAGGTAGACGTAGAGATAAGATAATAGAGAAGATGCCTAACGCTAAATTGAATAGAAATAATTTTTTAGCACGCAAAGATGAGTTGGCAGAAAAGATTTATCTATTGCAGTGACGATAATGACGAAAATGACTGAAATGACAGTATTTTTCAAAGGGTATATAAATTTTATATAATGAATGTGTAAGAATTACCTCACAAGACATAGTGTTTAATCTTTCGCGCTATGGTGGGGCATTCAATATCGAAGTGATTGGACAAGTGTTTATCGTCTTTAACTAGACGTTGCGCATCCGATTGCTTAACTATCCGTCAGAGTGGCGGGTAGTTTTATTGAATCTTACAAACGTGATTTTTTATATTTATTACCATTTTCATCAGTATCGTCTTTAATATCACCATAAACAGCAACACGACGATACTTCTTATATTTAATTAGTTTGTAATATAGCTTTTTGTCTTTCTTGTTAGTTATCCGTGAGAACATACGGGTAACTTATTTTTTATGTATTGATGTGACATAGAGGTGTGACATGAGTACATAAACTCAAATAAATAACAAAACATAATCATTAGGCACTGTTTATGCAGTGTCTTTTTTATACGTCAAACAAAGGTGTTTAACCGTGAGAGTAGGTGGTAATATACGATGAACGAACTGAACAAACGACAAAAGACATTCGCTGAAGCCTACGCTATACCTGGAACGGAATATTATGGTAACGCCACTAAATCAGCTATTAGAGCAGGATATAGTGAAAAAACAGCATATTCACAAGGGCAAAGAATGTTGAAGAATGATGAAATACAAAGCTACATCAAGGGGGTAGAAGATAAACTCTTTGATGAACAAATAATGAGCGGTAAAGAGGTGCTGTATCGTTTAACCAGAACAGCTAGAGCAGAAACGGTTGAAATTGAGCCAGTTGTAACGAAAAAGGGAATATATAAAATTAACCCCTCAACAGAAAAACATAATCTAGTTTACGATGAAAGTGTAGAGTTGGTTAAAAAACCACCTAAGATAAGTGATCAAAATAAAGCGTTGGAATTGCTGGGTAAACATCATAAGTTATTTACAGATGTACAAGATGTAAATGCTACGATAACACCGGACTTTATAGATTCCATTAAGTAGGTGTAAAGATGAGTAAATTAGTATTAGATTTAGCTGATTTAATACCTAAGCATTTTCATGGACTGTGGAAAGCTACTAAGGACAAAGAGAAACTTAACATAGTAGCTAAAGGTGGACGTGGTAGTGGTAAGTCGTCTGATATATCTATTATCATTACACAGTTAATTATGCGCTATCCTATGAATGCAGTTGTAGTACGTAAGACAGATAACACATTAGCTACATCAGTATTTGAGCAAATCAAGTGGGCGATAGAAGAACAAAAGGTGTCACACCTGTTCAAAGTCAAAGTGTCGCCAATGGAAATCACATATGTACCTAGAGGGAATCGGATTATCTTTAGAGGGGCGCAGAACCCTGAACGATTAAAGTCGTTAAAAGATAGTCGGTTCCCTTTTTCTATCATGTGGATAGAGGAGTTAGCAGAATTTAAGACGGAGGATGAAGTTACAACAATTACTAACTCTATGTTACGTGGAGAACTAGACGATGGATTGTTCTACAAGTTTTTCTTTAGTTATAACCCACCTAAGAGAAAACAATCGTGGGTTAATAAAAAATACGAGACCTCATTCCAACCAGATAACACGTTTGTACATCATTCAACGTACTTAGATAATCCTTTTATCTCTAAGCAATTTATACAAGAGGCAGAGAGTGCGAAAGAACGTAACGAACAACGTTATCGTTGGGAATATATGGGCGAAGCGATTGGTAGTGGCGTTGTACCGTTTAACAATTTACAAATAGAGAAGATACCTGATGAATTGTATAAGACATTCGACAACATACGTAACGCAGTTGACTTTGGATACGCTACTGATCCGTTAGCTTTTGTACGTTGGCATTACGACAAGAAGAAACGTATTATCTACGCAGTTGATGAACACTATGGCGTACAGATAAGCAACAGAGAGTTTGCTAACTGGTTAAAACGTAGAGGTTATCAATCAGATGAGATATACGCAGATAGCGCTGAACCGAAATCAATCGCAGAACTAAAACAAGAACATGGTATCAAGCGTGTCAAAGGTGTGAAGAAAGGTCCTGACAGTGTAGAGCACGGGGAACAATGGCTAGATGATTTAACTGCTATTGTGATAGATCCTAACAGAACACCTAACATAGCAAGAGAATTTGAGAATATCGACTATGAAACTGATAAAGACGGTAACGTTAAACCGAGATTAGAAGATAAAGACAACCACACGATAGACGCCACTAGATACGCCCTAGAGCGTGACATGAGGCAGAATAAACTTAGCATACTTACGTAAACGAGGTGATTAGCATTAACTGGCCGTGGGATAAACCATACCACGAACAAGTGGTAGAACAGATTAAACCGAAGTATGAAACACAAGAAGAAATGATATTGCGCTTAGTTAGAGAACATAAAGAGAACATAGACAATATCACAATGGGTGAAAGATATTATAATCATCATCCAGATATACTAGACGCTCCTTTCAAAAGAGATGTGAACGGTGACTATGATGAAACTAAACCAGACTGGCGCATGTACACAAATTATCATCAAAACTTAGTAGACCAGAAAGTAGCTTATGCAGTAGCTAATCCAGTGACATTTGGTATAGATAACGACAAAGCGTTAAAACAAATACAACATACACTTAATCACAAGTGGGATGACAAGTTAGTAGATATATTAACTGCTGCAAGTAATAAAGGTATCGAATGGGTTCAACCTTATGTAGATGAAGAGGGAGAATTTAAAACGTTTCGTGTGCCTGCTGAACAAGCTATCCCTATTTGGACTAATAAAGAAAGAGATGAACTACAAGCATTTATCCGTGTGTATGAATTAGACGGAGCAGAACGTGTTGAATATTGGACTGAAGATGATGTGACATTCTATGAATTGAAAGAAGGACAACTTATTCCTGATTTCTATCGTAGTGATGATCATATACAACCTCATTATTATCAAGGTAATAAATTGATGAGTTGGGGGCGCGTTCCTTTTATTCCGTTCAAGAACAACCCACAAGAAGTATCTGATTTATTCATGTACAAAACAATCATAGACGCATTAGATAAGCGATTATCTGATACACAAAACACTTTTGATGAATCGGTAGAGTTAATCTATATCTTAAAAGGTTATGAAGGTGAAGATATGAAAGACTTCATGCACAACCTTAAATACTATAAAGCAATTAGTGTTGCAGGGGAAAGTGGTTCAGGTGTAGATACTATCAAAGTTGAAGTGCCTATCGACTCTGTCAAGGAATACACGAAGATGTTACGTGATTACATTATAGAGTTTGGGCAAGGTGTAGACTTCCAACAAGATAAGTTTGGTAATAGCCCTAGTGGTATTGCACTTAAGTTTATGTACAGTAACTTAGATTTAAAAGCTAATAAATTGAAGAATAAAACACTTACTGCATTACAAGAGTTACTGCAGTACATTATCGACTTCTACAGATTAGATGTGAAAGTACAAGACATCGAGATTACGTTCAACTTCAATGTAATGGTAAATGAGTTAGAAAACTCTCAAATTGCTGTGAATTCTACAGGGTTATTATCTAAAGAGACTATTCTTTCTAATCATGCTTGGGTTGAAGATCCTGTAGCTGAAATGGAGAGAATAGAACAAGAAAACATAGAACTCAATCAACAACTCCCTGACATTGAGGAGGGATTGAATGGCGAACAACAAAGACAATCCGAAAATAACCAACCAGAATGACATCGACAATTACATCGACAGACTTGTTAATCAAGCTGACAAAGAAATAGAAACTCTATTTGCTAAACGTTTGAAAGAAATCAAACAGATTATTGCGAATATGTATGAAAAATATGATAGAGATGAACCACAAGTGACGTGGACTGAATTCAATAAATACAACAGACTCAATAAAGAACTTAATCGTATAGGTCAAATGTTGTCACAAGACTACAGAGAAGTCGCTAAGGCTATCAAACAGTCACAACAGAACATCTATATCGAAAAGTACATGATGAGCCTATTTTTGTATGAAGTAGCAAGTCAAACACCTATGAACTTTGATATACCAACCACACAAACGATACAGACAGCTATAGAACAACCTATTGAGTTTATTAAGCTGGTACCTACACTACAGAAACATCGCGATGATACATTAAAGCGTATTCGTATGCATATCACACAAGGTATTATGAGTGGCGAGGGCTACTCTAAGATAGCTAAAGCGTTAAGAGATGACTTAGGTATGGCGAAGGCGCAATCAGTAAGAGTGGCACGTACAGAAACAGGACGTGCATTGTCACAAGCGGGTTTAGATAGTGCAATGGTAGCTAAAGATAATGGACTCGACATGAAGAAACGTTGGTACGCTACTAAAGACACTCGCACACGTGATACACACAGACACTTAGATGGTACTTCAGTGGATATCGAAGATAACTTTCATTCTAGTGGCTGTGTAGGTCCTGCACCTAAGTTGTTTGTAGGTGTAGCTAGTGCAAAAGAGAACATCAACTGTCGTTGTAAGTTGCTTTACTACATAGACGAAGATGAATTACCTACAACGATGAGAACTAAAGAAGATGGCGTAATGCCTTTCACTAACTATAGAGAGTGGGAGAAGAATAAACGTAAGTAGTAAACACTCGACCTGAAGTAAGTCGTTAAACTGCTTCTTTTATTTTAATCTTTCGTGTCGTAACACGTTAAAAACGTAAAAGGAGTAGTTAAATATGGACTTATATGCATTATTAGGGCAATTTAAAGACGGTGAAATCGATAAACAGAAAGTGATTGACGCTATTGATGAATCGAAATCAGGTATGGTACCACGTTCTCGATTGAATGATAAGAACGCTGAAATCGATGAATTAAAAGCAGAGATTACTAACCGTGATGAACAAATTGCCAAATTACAAGACTCTGTGAAAGATGATAGCGAGTTACAAAAAGAACTCGACGAATTAAAAGATAAAAACGCAGAGTGGCAAACCAAGTACCAAGAATCACAATTAAATAACGCTGTTAAGTTGGCAGTTGCTAAAGACGCAAACGACGCCGACGACATTCTAGCTTTCATCAACAAAGATGAGTTAGAACTACAAGATGATGGCAATGTTAAAGGTTTAGATAAAGCGATTGAATCGTTAAAAGAGTCTAAGCCTTATTTATTTGCTGAAAGTAAACCAAGTGGACGCACACCAGACGACGGTAAAAACGTAAATGGTGGAATTACGCAAGAAGAATTTAACAATATGAGTGTCGCAGAGAGAACTAATCTATTCGTTAATGATAGAAAAACTTATGACGCTCTAATAAACAATTAGAAAAGAGGTTATAACATATGGCACAAGGAACAACAACTAAAAGTACACAAATCGTTCCAGAAGTATTAGCACCTATGATGCAAGCAGAATTAGATAAGAAGTTGAGATTTGCACAATTTGCAGACATTGACAGTACATTAGTAGGTCAACCAGGGGACACTTTAACTTTCCCTGCATTTGTTTACAGTGGTGATGCTACAGTAGTACCTGAAGGGCAAAAAATCCCTGTAGACAAAATCGAAACTAACAGACGTGAAGCTAAAATTCATAAAATCGGTAAAGGTACTGATATTACTGATGAAGCTTTATTGTCTGGTTATGGTGATCCCCAAGGAGAAGCAGTACGTCAACATGGTTTAGCTATTGCTAACAAAGTAGATAATGACGTATTAGAAGCTTTACGAGGTACTAAATTAACTGTAAGTGCAGACATCGGCACATTAGCTGGTTTAGAAGCTGCAATTGATACATTTGATGATGAAGATTTAGAACCAATGGTATTATTCATCAATCCTAAAGACGCAGGTAAGTTACGCTCTAGCGCTTCTGAAAACTTCACTCGTGCTACTGAATTAGGCGACAACATTATCGTTAAAGGTGCATTTGGCGAAGCTTTAGGTGCAGTTATTGTACGTTCTAAGAAATTAGATGAGGGCGAAGCTATTTTAGCTAAACGTGGTGCAGTTAAACTTATCACTAAACGTGATTTCTTCCTAGAAACTGACCGTGATCCTTCAACTAAGACAACTGCTTTATACAGTGATAAACACTATGTAGCATACTTATATGATGAATCTAAAGCAGTTAAGGTAACTAAAGGCGCTGGAACTACAGACTCAGGTGCATAAAAGGAGGTAGTGACGTATGTATAAGGTAATCGAGTATTTCACGGACTTACAAGATGACAACTACGAGTATAACGTAGGAAAAATGTTCCCTCGTAAAGGTTTAAATGTAAGTGATGAGCGATTAACTGAACTATCCACAAAAGAAAACCGTCAGAATAAGCCCCTTATTGAACGTGTAGAGAGCGATAAAGACTTAAAAGGTATGAAAGTATCAGAATTAAGAGAACTCGCTGAGGAACGTGAAATAGAGGGCTTTTCTAGTATGAAAAAAGATGAACTCGTTGAAGTATTAGGAAGTGTTAAGTAATGAACGCACAAGACGTTAAATTATTAAATAATCTTTCACTTGATGATACTTCTAACGATGAAACAATAGAATTACTTATTGAAAAGTATCTGAATGTAGCAGAAGAATATTGCAATCAAACATTCAATAGACAGTCATTACCTAGTAACGTAGAGAAATTTATTGCTAATTGTATTAAACAAGGTACGACTAGCAATATTTCTTCACGTACTATGGGAACTGTGAGCTACACATTCGTTACTGATCTACCTAAGGAAACATACGGTTACCTAAAACCATTTAGACGCTTACGTTGGACTGGTTATCATGTTTAATCCATTAGATGAGTTTCCTCATACAATCGAATTAGGCTCAAGAGAAGTTGTAGGAGAGTATCCACGTGAACAAGAGCGCTTTAAAAGCGAAAAAACAATACAAGGATTTATGGATACGCCTACTTCATCTGAACAACTCAAGTTTCATCAAATGAACCAATCATACGACAGGAACCTATATACGCCGTACAGCCTACCAATCACTAACACAAACTTATTTAAATACAACGGTAAAACTTACGAGGTAGTAGGAGCACCTGTCGACCAAGGTGGACAACAAGAAATCAATCTTACTCGGTTGAAAGAGTGTCCTATTGGCTAAGGTTAAATATGGCAATTGGGAATTAGTTAAGGAACTTGAGGAGTTCGAGAAAGAAACGATTAAATGGGCAAAAAAAGGTATAGCTAAGACGACGACAATTATTCACAATTCAATAGTTAGTAACATGCCTGTTGATACCGGTTATCTTAGAGAAAGTGTTTCTATGGACTTTAAGAAAGGCGGATTAACAGGCGTTATTAATATTGGTAGTGAGTACGCGGTGTACGTCAACTACGGTACAGGTATATACGCAGTCGGTCCAGGTGGTAGTCGTGCAAAGAATATCCCGTGGCGTTACAAAGACGCAGACGGACATTGGCGCACAACTAAAGGACAACATGCACAACCTTTCTGGGAACCTGCTATAGACGAAGGTAGAGCGTTTTTCAATAAGTATTTTTCATAAGGTGGTTAAGATATGTGGGTATCAGTAGAACGGTATCTGTTTAATGAGATATATAACAAATTAAAAAGTAACCCTATCATCAAAAAACAACTTGGTGGTAGGGTTTTTGATTGCGTTCAAAAAGACGCTGTTTACCCATATATCGTTGTGGGTGAAACAAACGTCACTAACAAAGAAACAACGACAAGTATGTTTGAAGATGTAGGCGTTACATTGCATGTTTATAGCCAAGCTAAAAATAGAGATGAAGCCTCACAAATCATCCAATACTTAGGTTTTGTACTTAACTCTGAAATAGAAATAAATAACTATTCATTTATAAAAAGTCGAATTGATACACAAGAAGTGATAACTGACATTGATCAGTACACGAAGCACGGTATCATTCGGCTTATTTTTAAATACAGACACAATACTTTACAAAGGAGTGTAACGAATGGCGCAGAATAAATATATTGCAGCGTTACAAATCGCTGACAAAGATTTAGCAAGTCAGTTAAAAGAAGAAGATGCTATTCTGTTAGCTAGTTTAGCTGAGGGTGGACACACAATCAGTAATGATTTAGCTGAAATGATTACAGGTGGCAAAAAAGACTACGGTCGTAACTCTGTAGAAGAAGAAATCAAGTTAACTGTTGACCGTGTACCTGGCGACAAAGGTCAAGAAGCTTTAAAAGAGTCAGTTAAGAATTTCAAACAGTTACGTTTATGGATTTGGGAAGTTAAAAAGCGTGATGGTAAGCATCATGGTACTTTTGCTTATGTAATTATAGAAGAGCAAGAATGGTCATTTGATGATGAGGATGACAAAATCGAAATCACTGCAAAAGTTAAATTTAACAGTGCTGACGGTTCTGTTGATTCTTTACCACCAGAATGGCTTAACCCTAGTGCTGCTGCTCCTACAGTTGAATGGGAAGATATGGGAGCTTATACAGACTCATACGAAAACCGTACACCTAGTGCGGGTGCATAAGTTTTACGAGGGCATTAAGCCCTCTATTTTTTGTAAAAAATAACAGAAAGAGGTTAAAGAATGACTGAAAATACAATCAATCCTATTACTACATTAGAATTCAACGGAGAAGAAGTAGAAGCTAAAGCTACTTTCTTATTTGATAAAACTGCTAAAAAGTTTGCTAAAGATGAGCAAGATGAAAACGGTAAAACTACTAAAGTATCTGGTTTTAATGCTATTTATAACGGTATTTTAGAACGTGATCCAATCGCAATTGCGGACTTTTGGGAATGTGCAACAGCTTATTTAGGTAAAAACGCACCTAAACGTGAAGATATCGAACAAACACTAATGGAAATTATTGACGAAAAAGAAGATTCTATCGAATTATTACAAGGCGCTTTACAAGTATTAAATCATAGTGGTTTTTTCAAACAAAAATCTCGTCTGTTCTGGACACAAATGAACTCAGCACCATCTATGGTAAAAGAGGAAGAGAAAGAGTCTACGAAGAACGGTATCGAGTTCATGAAGAACAATTACAAAGAAATCATGGGCGAGCTACCTTACTAGATTATTCGGAAATACGGCAGATAACCAGTCAATACATAGGCTATCTCCCTTATGATGAATTAATGAGTTTGACGCCTAATGAATGGAAAGACTGGGTTATCGGTCGTAGATTGGCGTTACTTGATGAACAAGAAACTTTATTGTTTGGTGCTCAAGCTAACGGTCTTGTACAAGCTGGTAAGTCGTTAAAACGACTACAGAAACAATTAGAACGTGCAAGATATGAAGTTCGTGGACAATCTGATGAGTACGAACGTATGAAAAAACGTAAGCTAGCACAAAACAAACGTAATAGAGAAGCTCAAAAACAAGGTACACGTCGTTTTATGAATTCATTACGTAATACTAGTCAAAGAGGAGGTTAGCCATGAACAAAAATTTTATGGCTCGCATATCGGCGATTATTACAGATTTCCAACGGAATATCAGAAAAGCTCAACGTATGGCAAAAACTGAAATACCCGATGAAATCGAAACACAAGTAGATGCCAATATAAGTAAATTTAAACGAGCCTTAAATACTGCTAAAGCAATGGCTCAACGTTGGCGAGAACATACCGTTGATATAGACGGGAACGCTAACCCTGTTAAACGAGCAATTGCAGTAGTTAGAGAAAAGTTACAACAGTTAAGAGATAAAGAAGTAGATATTAAAGGGAATAACAATCCCTTAAAACGTTCTGTACTAGGTGCTAAAGCTATGCTTGCAACCTTACATGATAAAACAGTACACGTTAACTTTGACACAAGAGGTATGACGAGAGCACAAGTGCTGACAAGAGCGTTAGGTCAATCGTTAGATGAATACGGCGATAAAATGGACGCCTTAGCAACTAAAATCAGAACATTCGGTACTGTATTCGGACAACAAATCAAAGGTATGTTAATTGCGAGTTTTCAAGGACTTATTCCTATCATAGCTGGATTAGTACCTGCAATCATGGCAGTAGCTAACGCATTAGGTGTAGTTGCTGGTGGTGCATTAGGAGTAGCTGGTGCATTTGGCATTGCTGCAAGTGGTGCGTTTGCATTTGGTGCTATGGCAGTAAGTGCAATTAAAATGTTGAATGACGGAACATTACAAGCTACTGCGCAAACAAGAAGATACCAAGCGTCTTTAGAACAAGTTAAATCAACATGGGAAGGCATTATCAAACAAAATCAAGCTCAAATATTCAATACGTTATCTAACGCTTTAGATACTGTTAACGTAGCTTTAGGACGTATGAAACCATTTTTAGCAGGTATCTCTAAAGGAATGGAACAAGCGTCACAGAGCGTCTTAAAATGGGCTCAAAACAGTCAAACTGCGAGTAAATTCTTTAACATGATGAATACTACGGGCGTTAAGACGTTTAATACGTTATTGAGTGCTGCAGGACGTTTTGGCGATGGACTTATAAATGTGTTTACACAGTTAGGTCCATTATTCTTATGGACTGCTAAAGGTTTAGATAATTTAGGTAAGAAGTTTCAAAACTGGGCTAACAGTGTAGCAGGTCAAAATGCTATTAAATCATTCATTGAATACACGCAGACTAATTTACCTAAAATAGGTCAAATATTTGGCAATGTATTTATGGGTATTGGCAACTTGATGAAAGCATTTGCTCAAAACAGTTCTAATATCTTTGATTGGTTAGTTAAAATGACTGCTAAGTTTAGAGAATGGTCTGAACAAGTTGGTAAGTCAGAGGGCTTTAAAAAGTTTGTTCAGTATGTACAAGAGAACGGACCGGTTATTATGGATCTAATCGGCAATATCGTAAGAGTGTTGGTTGCGTTCGGTACTGCTATGGCACCAATAGCAAGTGTGATATTAAAAGTAGTAACGGCGTTAGCTGGTTTCATCGCTAAGTTGTTCGAAACACACCCTGCTATAGCGCGTATGGTTGGTATAGGTATGATACTCGGTGGTATGTTGTGGGCTTTATTAGCTCCAATCATCGCAGTAAGTACAGTGTTATCTAATGTGTTTGGTGTAGGTTTAATCCAAGCTATCGGTAAAATGTTAGCTTTTGCTAGAAATACTCAAATACTTAGAAGTGCATTAAACTTAGTGAAAATAGCTTTCAGACTCCTCATGAGCCCTATAAGTACAATTATGCGTATCTTACCTATGTTAAGTGGTGCTTTCCAAGCATTAGGTGTAGCTATAGGTGCGATTTCATGGCCTGTATTAGCTATTATTGGTGTTATTGTTGCTTTAATAGGTATTATTGTTTGGTTATGGAAAACAAATGAAGGATTTAGAAATGCATGTATTAACGCTTGGAATACGATAAAAGAAACCATTGGTGGTGCAGTTACAGCTGTTATTAACTGGTTTAATCAGTTCAGAGCGTCTATCGAACAAACGCTACAACCAATTATGCCTATCTTACAAATGTTAGGACAAGTTGCTAACCAAGTTCTTGGTTTCTTATTCATCAGCCTTATCAATGGTTTAGTAACTGCTTTCCAATTTCTTTGGACTGTGGTTTCAGTAGTATTCACTGCGATAGGTGGAATTCTGCAAGCTGCGTCACAATTATTCATTGGATTAGCTACAGCATGGATTCAACTTTTATCAGGTGACATACCTGGAGCATGGCTAACTTTACAAACTATGACACAAAACGTTATGAATACGATTTGGAATACCATATTATCAATCTGGAGCCAAATTTCTAACTTCATATTCAATATTTTAAACAGAATACTTGGCGCTAATATTACAAGTTGGAACCAAATTTGGTCTGTGATTTCGGGTGCGGTAATTAGAATTTGGAATACTGTAGCAAGTTGGTTTTCACGTGTAGTTTCAACTGTTGCTCAAAAAATGATGCAAGCACTAAGTCATATCATTTCTGGTGGTGCACAATGGGTTTCAAGTATCATTTCTGCGATGGTCAGATTTGTTCAAGGCGTAGTTAGTGGTTTTGTAAGAGTTGTAGCTCAAGTGGCTTCTGGTATGAGTAGAGCTGTTTCCAAAGTCAGAAGTTTCTTCGGACAAATGGTATCTGCAGGATTGCACATTGCTTCAGGTATTGCACAAGGTATTGCAAACGGTGCAAGTAGAGTTATAAATGCTGCTGCAAATATTGCTAAAAAAGCTGTTAGTGCAGCTAAAAACGTACTAGGTATTCACTCGCCTTCACGTGTGTTTAGAGGTATAGGTGGATACATTTCTCAAGGTCTAGGTATTGGTATTATGGAACAAAGCAATAGTGCTATCAATGCCAGTCGTCGTTTAGCAAAAGATGTAACTAACGCATTCAGTCCTGATTTAAACACTGATCTAACATCAGACTTAACAGGTGGATTAGATAGTGATGTGAACGCTCATATGAGCAGAGATGTACGTCATAGTATGCAAGAGAATAATAAACCTATCGTTAACGTGACTGTTCGCAATGAGTCGGATATACCGGCTATTAAATCTTACATTGAAGATTCCAACTCAAAAGACGCAAGTTTCGGATTATTTTAAAGGAGTGATTGTTAATTGATATTACATGATGTTGAAGTTTACAAAAATAAAGAACGTTTGCGTATTAGTGACAATCGCTTCACTGGTACTGCGTTGAGAGTTGTTTCTTACGATGTTAAAGGAGCAGGGTATGAACGTAAGTTTGATGAAATTGATCGTGTTAATGGTAGATTTCACAATGCTACTAAAGAAGAAAAGAAAAGCATATCTATGACTGTAAGGTACGATGTAGAAAAGATAGCTTATGCTTCTCATTTAAAAGCGAACATACAAGATATGTTAAGAGGTCATTTTTATCTTAGAGAATTAGCAGCGTCTGAAAGTGAAATTAAATTTGAAAATATATTCGAGCCTAAAAACCAATCTTTCGAATTGGAATATGTTGATGGTAGGCAAATATTCGTCGGTTTAGTTAATGAAGTATCATTCGACACTACTAAAACATCAGGTGAATTCACACTAGATTTCGAAACGATTGAATTACCATACTTTGAGAGCATTGGCTATAGTACAGATTTAGAAAAAGAGAGTGGTAATTTGAATAAATGGGGTATTCCTGACAAAAACCCGTTCAACACATCTCATAAGGAACGTAGATATACATTCTATGACACTAAAGTAGGAGATGTTTACTATGGTGGTACAGCTGAAATAAATCAATTTAACCAAGATAGTATTGTAGAAATGGTTCTAGGAGAAAACGTTAGCAAAAAAGATAGTGACGGTTTCAACTTCTATATGACACATAGCGACATTATGAAAATAAGTGGTTTAAAGTTGAAAGCAGGAGATGTTATAAAATTTGACGGTATCCATGTATATCGTAATAACTTGCGTATTGATGATTACAACAAGACAAAACAACAACCTGTGTTAATGCCTGGTTGGAACACTTTCCATACTACTAAGAAACTTCAAAAAATCACGTTTAAACACAAAAGATATTACTTGTAAGGAGGTTGCTTAATTGCCAATATTATTAAAAACATTACAGGGCATTGGGCAATCCCTACCTGTAGAAACAAAATTAAACGAGAAATTAAATGAAGATGGCTCCTTAGAAATAGAAATGGTAGAAAACAAAGCTACATTTGATGCTATAGGGGCTATTACTAAAATGTGGACGATTACAGGTGTTGGTGGTGCTGATGACCTAAACGAATACCGTATCGTTATGTTAGACAAAGCAACTGTAGGTCAAAAGGAAAAGTTAACAATCAAAGCGCGACCTGTTGAATTAGATGACCTAAACAATTTAAGAGTGTATGAAGTGTATAACGGTAGTTTTACAGGGAAAAGCTACTTTGACTTAGTTTTTAAAGATACCGGTTATAAGTATGAATTACACGCTAAGGTTTCATCTTCCAAATTTGAAAATTTAGGTAACCATGACACCAATTTAGAATTATTCAAAAAAGGTTTGGAAAGATATAACTTAGAATATGAATATAACGCCAAAACAAAGACTTTTCATTTATATGATATTGTTCAAAGAAAAGCTAACTATTACATTAAAGCAGGTGTCAATGCTAATAATGTAAAAGTCCAAGAAGATGCTTCTAAGTGTTACACATACATTAGAGGATATGGTGGCTTTGATGAGCAACAAACTTTTAATGAAGCTAGCTTGCAATATGAGTACACACACCCCTTAGCCGACTTGATAGGCAAACGTCATGCACCACCTGTTGTAGATGGACGCATAACAAAGGGAGATACACTTAAAAAAGCTATGGAGTTAGTTATACAAGAGAGTTTAAAAACGTCTGTAACACTAGACTTCATTTCTTTGCAAAAACATTTTAAAGAAGCGGTACCTAGAGTTGGGGATATTGTTAATGTAATCGATGACTTAATAGGGTTAAATGAGTTTGTTAGAATTATCGAAATCACTACACAACGAGATATTAACAACAAGATTATTAAACAAGACGTAGTGCTTGGGGAATTCAGATTACAAGATAGATACATGAAAGCAGTAAATACTGCTGCGAATTATGTTAAAGCTGTCAAATCTAACAAATCTGATCCAGCTAAAGATTTAAGGATGATTCAAGCTCAAAATAATGCAAATACTAAGACTGCACAAGATTTGCAAAAGAAAACCGATGATATAAAAAGAAGATTAGAAAGTGCACATGCAAAGAGTGTTACAACTGCAAATGGTACTATTGTTCACGACTTTACACCTAAGTCTAAGATTAGAAAAGTTAAAACAATAGGTACTATTGGAGATTCTGTTGCTAAAGGTTCAGGTGCTAAAACTAACTTTACGCAAATGTTAGCTAAGAAGATTAAGGCTAAGTCAACTAACTTAGCTGTTAGTGGCGCGACAATGAGCACAAATAAAGATAATAGTATTTATGATCAAGCGACTAAAATTAAAGCTGATTTAATCATTGTTCAAGGTACAGATGATGATTGGACTAATGATATTGATATAGGCACTGATAAAACGGATACTAAGACGTTTTACGGTGCCTTTTATAGTGCTATCTCTAAAATCAAGAGTAATAACCCTAAATCTAAAATAATCGTTATGACACCTACTAAACAGTGTTATATAAAAGATGGTAAAACCGTAAGAAAAGACACTACTAAGAATGGTTTAGGTCACACTTTAGCTGATTATGTAGATGTTCAAATAGACGCTTGTAACGAACTAGATATACCTGTGTATGATGCTTATCATTCAACACAATTCAAACCCAATATACCTTCGTACAGAAAATCGAGTATGCCTGACGGGGTACACCCTAATGAAAAAGGTCATGAGGTCATTATGTATGAATTGATTAAAAACTTTTATGGTTTTTATGGCTAAGGAGGTCAAAAATTTGAAATTAGATAACTTAATTACGAAACTTCACTCGTACTTTAGTCAAAAGTTTGTAAGTCAACTAGAAAACAACTTTGAACAAATAAAATACTGGACTAATAAAAGCGATGATAGTTTTAACGAGCATTTAACTACTCAAAAAAATGCACACACAACAGACCAAATTAAACACAAAACTACAAAAGGTCAAGATGTCGTCTTATCCAATCATGAAAACTTTCAAGACGAACTTATTGAACATCTTGTGTTAGGTCATAACGGTGATGGCAATAATGAATTAAAGGCTAGTCACACATCAATGGACGCTCAAAGTTTCGATTCATTACACCAACGTCTATATCACGACTTTTTAAGAGAAAGTAACGCTAGAGAAGAACTAAGAGCAGATTTAACTAAGAAAATACAACGTATTGTTAACGTTGATGATTTCGGAGGAGATCCAACAGGACAAAAAGACAGTACAAAGGCATTTCAAGACGCATTAGGTAACGGCAATGTACAGGTAACTATGAGTGGTGGTACTTACCTTACAACAGGCATTAAAATGCCTAACAACTCACGTTTGGTAGGACAGGGTAAAGATGTCACTACAATTAAGTTTATGGACGAAACGCCTGCAGAAAATATCGGTATCACTAACTTGAAAATGAGTGGTGGAGCTGAAAACATTTCATTAGAAAGTTTCTCATTCAACGGGAATAAGTTTAGACAAAATAAAACACTTAAAGCTACCGGTGGCTCTCGTTCATCTAACATTAGATTTGCAGGTGTAACTAATGGTTACATCTACAACGTTAAGTCATATGACGCTTTACTACACTGTATCGATGTAACGTATGCAAATGACAATTATTACTATGAGGGCGATGGTAATCGCGTTCCTTATTCATTAGAAAGTAAGCATATTCATATTGATAATTGCGAAACATATGGTTGTGGCGATGATTCTATCACTACCCACCATTCACGTTACATCACTATTACTAATTGTTACGCTCATCACCCAACAATCACTGGCGGGAATAACAATGGTATTGAAATTGATGATGGCTCGCAATTTGTTTTCTTATCAGATAACAGAACTGAAAGAAATTTTGGCGGCGTTGAAATCAAAGCACATGCAAATGCTAGCGCTGCAAGATGTGTATTTGTTAATAACCATATTTCTATCGAAGATTTAAGAGCATATAACATTCGACATATTGGGCATCATAGAGCGAAAACAGACACTAAGTCTAAAACTGCTTGTGATGTAGCACTTAACAACTGTGTAGCTCTACGACCTAAATACAACGGCGTATATCCAGGCACAACACCTAGAGCGTTGCTAATTAGCGCTTACAAAAACGTTTCGGTTAATAATTTCACCGCGATTGGTGATAATGATTTCGGTAAATTAGAAGGCGGTAAATTAGATAAAACGCTCCCTGCTATCGCAGTTCAATTCATGGCGGAAAATGTAATCTTAAACAATATAAATGTTACAGGATTCAAAAATGCGGGCACGGATATTAAATTCTTTGGTGGTGATAACAGAGGTAAACGTTTTATTGTAAGCAATGCTAATATTTACAACTCATCTCCAAAAATAGGTATTGCAAGTGGTGGTGGTATCTATGATTTAAAAATCATTAATTGTAACTTAAAAGGTACTGGCACAGGTAACGGCATTGAAACATACAACAATACAAGTGTTATTTCCGGTGTGACGGCAGATGATTATGAAAATGCAGCAGTTATCGCTAAAGAAAAATATAGCGTAGCGCCTACTGTTTTAAAAGGTGGAGCCAGTATAGCGTCCACTGGAGGTGGTGCCATTGCAGAAAGAAGTGCTGTAATTGCTTCTACTGGTGGTTCTAAAGCGTATAGTAACAGAAGTTATGTGATTGGTTCTGGTCAAGGCTCTAAAGCCCATGGTTCACGTTCTAGTGTTATGAACTCGTTAGAAAGTGAAACCCAAAAAGGTGGGCACACACAAATTGTAATTAACAGTCGTAAAGTGAAAGCGCCGGGTAACTATCATATTGTAGGTGGTTATTCAGATAAAGGAAGCCCTTCAGAAAGTAATATTAAGTTCGATTTAAGCACTTATTCTGGGAATTTAACCTTAGCTGGTAAATTAACTCAAAACAGCGCAGATATTGCCGAGTTATATGAATCTCAAAGTGGTGAAGAAATACCTTTAGGAACAATCGTCACATTAGATGCCGGAAAAATTAGAAGAGCGCAACCAGATGAGTCTATATTAGGAGTTATCTCTGGTACTGCTGCATTAGTGGCAAATGATAAATCTTACCATCATAAAGATAGATATTTAGTTGATGATTACGGTGTGTTAGTTACTGAACACAAGCAAGTATCTTACACAGATGATGATGGCAATATCCATTATGAGTGGCGTGATGTTCCAGTAGAAAACCCTAACTATAACCCTGAATTACCTTATGTATCGCGTTCAGAACGTCCAGAATGGAATACAGTAGGGTTGTTAGGTCAAATTTATACAAACGTAGACAAAGATGTTACTTCAAATGATTTTATTAACAGTCGTGCTGGTATTGGATATACAGACAATGTCAATGGTAAAGGTTGGGTACAAGAAATTACATCTCCTTATTCAGAAGATAGAGGGTGTGCCATCGCATTAGTAACTTGGGGGGTTAAATAATGGAATTAGAAAAAGTAGGTAAGCTTGATTTAAACGAAGAACCATATTTACAACCGATATCTAATAGAGGTATCGGTTTTTATAATCTTGATAAAAATACTGCTAAATTTCAATTTGTAGTACAAAAAGATAATAAACCTTTGCTTATTAGTGATAAGAATGTTAAAGGTTACGCTTTCTTTAAAGCTACGAACGTAACAGAAGAAAAACGACCTAGTACATCAGGTGTATTAGACGTAGAATTCATTGATCCAATGAGAGGAATAATTGGGATTACAGTACCACAATGGTTTCTAAAAAACGTTGTAGATTCTGAAGTGTTGGGTGAAATTTATTTGTCGCTCAACGATGTAAACAATGTAGGAAAAGACGACACTGTTGTATTAGGTACTTTTAAATTCACGGTACGTGACAGTCTTATCAATCAAATCGAAAGCGACATTAAAGTATCTTACATTCGCATGTTTGATGAGTTGCGTTCGGAATTAGAAAAGAAAGTGCAACAACTTAAGCAAGATATAGGTGATACACAAACGTTGATTGAAACTATAAGTCAAACAGCTGAAGATTATCTAATTAAGATAAGCAAAGCTCAAGCAGACGTTATTGTTTCAATTACAGACGCATTAATGTCATCTAATGAAAGCATTGACTTAGAGAGAAAAGAAGCTTTAAGACAAATAGATGCTAAACGTGACGCTATCAAGACGGAATATGATTTAGCTTCTGATACGTTCAAAAAAACTTACGATAGCAATGTGGACGCTTTTAATTCTAATGTTAATCAAGCTAATGCAACGATTGATGAAAAAATTAATGCGTTTAATGGAACTCTTGAGAATGGCGGTTTTACAACGCCAGCGTATGTTGAACAAAAGTTCACAGAAGCTAATTGGCAAAAGCACAAACTCACTAATGATGACGGAACTAATTTTTATGATTCGATTGAAAAGATAGACTTTTCTAACAATGAACAACTATACTCGCTACCTATCGGAACAAGATATATAACTTCTTCAATCAGTAGACCTTTAGATACTTCTGCAAATGGTTGGTTAACTAAATATAATTGTAATAACAATGTGATGTTGATACATTTTCAACCATATAATTCAAATCTTATCTATCAAAAACGATTTTATAATGGTTGGAGCGAATGGGAACGTGTCGGTTCAGATGTTGTAGATACTGGTTGGATTGATTTACAACTAGTGAATAGCGCATCACCTCATAATGACTTAGTTACTAAGGGCGGGTTTACTAGTGCGTACAGAACAATCACACAAAATGGTATTACTAGAAAAATTATAAGATTGAATGTTACAACTATTGCTCATGGTCAGACTATCGCAATGTTGCCGAAAGGGTTTGTTAAAAACCTAATTTTCTTCAATATCAGCACACCACGTTCTAAGTATCTAGGGCGCATCTCTTTAAACCCTTCAGGGTTAGTTGATTTTAGTGCAGTTGGAGACGTCTCAGCGTGGACTGATACAGATTACATTTACGGTCAATATGAATGGACGGAGTGATAAAGTGAAAGTAGTTTATTTATGGAAAAATGGACAAGCAATTATTGTTCACAAAAACGAAGAAGATGAATATGTTTATCCTAATGAAAAATGGACTGAGAACAAACCTCCTCAAGGCATCATCTTACCTTGCTATTATGACGGTAAACAATGGGTTGGGCAGACTCGAGATGAGCTAGAAAAGATGTTGCCTGAAGTAGAAATTCCTGTTGATGACAAAGATGTTGCTATAGCTAAATTAACGAGCTTAGTTGTCGATTTACAAGAAGAGGTTATGAGTTTAAAGCAGAACATCGCACTAATAACTGAAGAACAAGCAAATCAAAAATTGGGGGAAGCATAATATGGATAAAGTAGTAATCGATTTATATAAGAAAAAATTATACACTGACGAAACCTTCAAAAAGTTTGTTAGAGTTGGTTGGATTACTCCGGAACAATTTAAAAAAACGACAGGTAAAGATTACGAACCACAAGTTAAATAGCTTGTGGTTTTTATTTTAAAGTAAAGTAGGTGTTTATATGACAGAAAGTAGCCAAAGAGGAGATTATGAACGACGTATAAAAAGATTGGAAGATAACGACGAAAAAATCTTCAACTCTTTGGAACAGATAAAAGATGGACAACACAATCAAAGTTTGATTAATCAAAAAAATGAATTTCACTTTGGACTCTATCAACAGAGAGAGGGAATTAGAATCTCAAAACAAAAAAAGAAAATCAAAAAAATATCAAAGACATAAAAATGTGGGTTTTAGGATTGGTTGGTACTATAGCTGGTTCTTTAATCGTAGCAGTATTAAGAATGTTTTTTGGTGTTTAAAGGAGGTGAGTTACCATGTTCGGATTATTTTTAGGCGCAAGTTTTTGGGAATGTTTCTGGTTTGGTAAATGTAAATAATTAAGAAACAAAGCCGGCTTTTTTATTATCCCAGAAATGAGGTGGATATATATGGGATTACCTAGCCCTAAAAAAAGAAAACCCACTGCTTCGGAAGTTGCAGCATGGGCAAGAAGTAGAATTGGAAAAAGGTTAGATATAGACGGTAGAGGTGGAGCTTAACTAATGGGTTCCATATAAAAAATAATGTGAATTGCTGGAACACCCTTATAGCCTTAATAACTACAACGTAACTGGAAACGGTAAGCGTGAATGTTTAAAAATATTAAGGATTGGGCAATCAGCAGGCAAGCCTCTATGGTAATAGTAGAGGAAGCTTCAACGACTAGGAACTATCAATTGATAGGCAGTGCATTAAATATTCATATGTGATACAATGTATTTGACGAAAGTAAAAGAGTTGTCAAATGGACATTGTAGGTATGCAGTTTAACTATTTAAAAGTATTGGAGTTTCACGGAAAAAATAAACACAAAAAGAAATTATATAAATGTTTGTGTACTAGATGCGGAAACGAAAAAGTGATGGTCGGCACAGAGGTTAAAAACGGTTATTCGAAAAGCTGCGGTTGTTTAACTAAAGAAAATCACCCTAAGAAACACGGTATGACTGGAACCTTAATTTATCATAAGTGGAAGGGCATGAAACAAAGGTGTTATAACCCTAATTATGATTATTATAGTGCTTATGGTGGACGAGGAATAAAAGTTTGTGATGAGTGGAAGAATGATTTCACTCAATTTTATAAGGATATGGGAGATGTGCCGTTCAAAGGTGCCGAATTAGATAGAATAGATAATAATGATGATTATAAACCTTCTAATTGTCGATGGGTAACTCATAAAGACAATACTAACAATCGCAGGGTTTATAAAAATAAAACTGGTTATACTGGAGTCACTTACAAACCACGCATTGATAAATACCAAGCTCAATTATATAAAAATAAAAAATTTACTTATTTAGGTGTTTTTGATACTGCAGAAGAAGCATACCAAGCTTATTTAAAAGCTAAAAATGAATATTAAGATATAGTCTAGTCTCATGTGAAAGCATGAGGCTCTTTTTATAGAGCAATTTAACGTTACACAAGCGTATTAAGAAATTAATACAGGGAAAGGCGTTGAATTAAATACAAACGCAGTGTTGGGATTTACCAAATTACATATTTGGTAGGTATTGGGGTTTCTGGACTAACGGCAATGCTATACACATGGCTTGGTATCGTTATCCTAAAGGTTTTAAATTCTATAGGAATACACCAAATTTTATTCCCAAGCCTGGAGATATGGCTGTATGGGGGAAGGGGGCTTTCAATAACGGTGTTGGACACACTGCTGTTGTTATAGGTCCATCTACCAAAAGTTATGTAGTATGCGTAGATCAAAATTGGATTGGCGCCAATAGTTACACAGGCTCACCAGCTGCTAAAATTAAACATACCTATAACGGCATAAGTGGTTTCGTCAGACCTGCATACCACCCAGAAACTAAGAAACCATCGAAACCAAGTAGTGCACCGTCTAAACCCTCTAACGACAACACTCCTAAAAATACAAAAGAACAAACGAAACCTATAACCAAAGAGGTTTCCAAAGTTTCCTATACATCATTCGCATATGATTTAGATGATGATTTAGAATACATTTATCATTATATGGTTGAAGGGCAAAAATTGATTGGTAAAGTAAAAGGTATATATATCAAAGAGAGTACACATATGCGTTCTGTTGAAGAATTGTATTTACAACGTAATAAATATGTAAATGAAGATGAATACCCTCATGTATATATAGACCGTGAGCGTGTATGGACGCCTAGACCTAATTCAGAAGAAGCGCCAGAACATCCGGGTTGGCTTGTTATGGAAGTTTGTGGAGGACAAACAGAGAGTAAACGACAATTCATGCTCAATCAAATCAGAGCGTTAATCTACGGCGTTTGGTTGCTGAGTTGGAGTAAGGTAAAACTTTCTGAATCGTCAATCAAAGCAGACCCTAACATATGGCGTTCTATGAAAGACTTAATCAATTACGACTTAATCAAAAATGGTATTCCTGATGAAAGCAAATATAAAGAAGTTGAGAAGAAAATTATAGGTTTGTATCTTAAGAGAGATAAATTACTTACAGAAACAATTACTACAACAACTACAAAGACAACTATAAAGATTAAACCTAAAACTTCGGTCGATAACCCTGAACAGAACGATAAGCCGACAGGCAAAAAAACAAACAGAACTTCAAATAAACCTCGTGTAGTTGTAGAAAAAAGTAAATATACTTTCCAACAAGCACTTAATGCACAAATGGCTCATGGCATGCCTCAAAAATCTTATAGTTGGGGTTGGGGAAATGCTTCTAGGTCACAAACAAGTAAGTACATGAACCCTAACACTATATGGAATAGTTCAGTACAAAGGTATCAAATGTTAGATTTAGGTAAGTATCAAGGTATACCAGTAAGTAAGCTGAATAAGATACTTAAAGGTAAAGGCACTTTATCTGGTCAAGGTAAAGCTTTCGCGGACGGTTGTAAGAAATACAACGTAAATGAAATATATTTAATTGCTCACGCTTTCTTAGAAAGTGGATATGGCCGTAGTAACTTTGCTAGTGGACGTTATGGTATTTACAATTACTTTGGTATTGCAGCGTACGACAACAATCCTAACGCTTCTATAGCATACGCTAGACGTCAAGGTTGGACTAGTCCACGTAATGGTATTATAGGTGGTGCTAAGTTCGTTAGAAAACAATTCTTTAATCAAGGAAAGAATACTTTGTACCGAATGCGTTGGAACCCTAAAAATCCAGGTCGTATGCAATATGCTACTGCGATTGAGTGGTGTAATTTCCAAGCAACAACAATAAACAGTTTGTACAAAAAAGTAGGATTAAAAGGTATGTACTACATTCGAGATAAATATAGATAAAAGGCTACTCACTGACGGTGGGTAGCCTTTAATAATTGAAAGAGGTGTGTATATGATAATCAAAATGACAGATGTAGAAACGCATATTAACCCTAGAAATGTTGATATAGGGGATATTGGTAGTCGTTTCTATACAGAAGATGAGAATACTGCATTTATCAGAATTAGAATTAATTATAATGACAGTCCGGTTGATTTAACTAAAACAGATATGAAACCGAAACTAGATTTGTTCATGCAAGATGGCTCTATATTCATTGATGAGCCTACAGAAATGTTAATTGCAGAAAGTGGATTGATTCAATATAACATCCCTAATAAAGTTATTAAGCATGCTGGTATCGTCAACGCTAAGTTATTCCTAGAATCAGAAAGCGAAAGCGTACACGTTGCAAACTTTTCGTTCAATATTGTAGATAGTGGTGTAGAAAATAAAGTTCAAAAAGAAATCAGTTTAAATTTAGTTGAAGATACAGTACGAAGAATTATGAGTGATGATTTAACCGTATTATTAGATGGTGGTTTCAAAACTGAACTAACAACTGATTTACAAAATTATATATCGGAAAATTCGGAGCAATTCAAAGGACCACAAGGAGAACGTGGTTTGCAAGGCGAACAAGGAATACAAGGAGAACGTGGTGAACCAGGAATACAAGGCGCTACTGGACCAAAAGGTGATAAAGGCGACACAGGTTTACAAGGACCACAAGGTATACAAGGTTTAAAAGGTGAAACTGGTATACAAGGACCCAAAGGCGATAAGGGTGATAAAGGTAATCCGTTTGTATACACAGATTTCACACAAGCACAACTAGATGCTTTGAAAGGTCCTAAAGGAGATACAGGAAGTGTAAATATATCAGATAGTGGTTGGATACCATTCACAATTATTAATGGTGGTCGAACTAATACAGCTTATGGTTATGGTGGTTCTCGTAATGGATATGGTTGTTCTTATAGAGCTATTACAAATGGTTCTATGACACAGAAGTTTATAAGAGTCAATGCAGATAACGTTTCACACAATCAAATTATAGCCCAGCTACCTGCTAACTTTGCTAAGAGCCCTCAAGTTGGGTTTGTCAGAGCTCCATTATCTCACAATGGTACAAGCATTATTATTGAAAACAGTGGAGAAGTTAGAGTTTATATAGCTAATGAAACTGAATGGTCAGTTAGTAACGATAAATATATCTACGGAACAATCAGTTGGGTAGAATAGGAGGTTGATATAAATGTTTAAACAAGTATTTTTATACGATGGAACACCTTATTTAGCTTTCAGAAGTGAAGATGGAGAGTATGATTATCCCGATGATGAATGGACTGAAACGCCGCCACCCGAAGGCATTTATAGTCCTTTTTATTTTAACGGTAATGAGTGGATTGGTGCTACTCGTGAAGAATGGTTAGAGAGTTCGCCTGAAGATGAAGAACCTCAATCACCAAGCCAATCCATATCACAAATGGCACAAACACAAATGCAAGTCGCAGAAAGTGCTTACCAATTACGAGACACACAAAAGAAGTTAGCTTCAACTATGTTAGATAATGCCGAGAAAGATAAAAAAATTAAAAAATTAGAACAACAGCAAGCACAAGTATTATTAGAGTTAGCTGAAATTAAAGGAGGAGAATAGTATGTTTCCAGGATTCGATAATATCAAATATTTTTACGATAGAAAGTGCTACACAAATTCACAAGTTAAAAGATTTGTAGAGTTAGAATGTATTACTAAAGAGCAATATACGGATATTACAGGAGAAGAATATCCGGAAGAACCACAGGGTTAGGCTTGTGGTTTTTTATTTAGACGGAAGTAGGTGAACAAATGAATGAACAGTTTACAATACGCGATAAACTAGCCACATTATCTTTAATCGGATTAGGCGTTTTTGTAGATATACGAGGCTTCTACTGGTTCATAAGTCCCGAAAGAGTAATCGAAGAGAGCGCTTTTTACCAAGCGTTAAACGACGTTATGTCTATTTGGATTTGGGGTTTGCTACTGCTTATATTCGGTACTTGTTTAGTTTTCTCAAGTTTATTTTTCGGCAAACGATCTGTGAATAATATTTCGGATTATTTTATGTTAATAGGTGGGCTAGGGAGCTCTATCATACACTTCTTAATGTCGTCGGCGGCTGTATATAATGCACTTAATTGGATAACGCCGGCACAATTGATCGCTATCACAGCATGGCTTGGCTTTGTCGGCTTTTTAGGTGGTTTAGGTATTTATGGACGAAAATAAATACGTATTAAGACACGAGTGGGAAAGATCAAGAGGCAAGATAAACGAACGCATAAACGAAGTGGATAAGAAACACACAGACAACTTTAACAGTTTGTTGAATAAAGTAGATAGACAGACATTGCTGCAAGAAAAATCGTTCGAGTCACAATCTAGGTCAGAAAAACACTTAGAAAAAATGAGTGAATCATTATCAACGGTAGGAACTAGAGTTACTGATTTAGAATACGCAACAAAAGATCATGAAAAAGAAATTAAAGATCTACGAGGAACTGTAGAAGCAGAAGCAAAAGGAAATAGAGAAGTTATCGGTTACTGGTTGGGATTTGCAGGGGTTGTATTAGTCCCACTTATCTCTTTAGTAGGACACATCTTCTTTAAATAAGTCGGCACATATGTGTCGGCTTTTTATTTTGTTTGGAGGTTCTTAAATGAAAGGTATAAATTGGAAAGTACGTTTTAAGAAGAAATCGTTTTGGGTGGCTATCGTTTCGGCGATACTCCTTTTTGTTAACAATATAACGCAAGCATTAGGATTAAACTATACAGAACAACTGGAACAATTTAGTGATGGCATCAATGGGTTATTAGCTGTATTAGTCACATTTGGAGTGATACAAGACCCTACTACGAAAGGATTAAAAGATAGCGGTATTACACAGACTTACACAAAACCACGTGATGAAAATATTGATCCAGTTGAATATCAGAAAAAAGTTGACGATGATAGCGTTACACCAGAACGACAAGAATTAACACCTAAAGAGTACGACACATCAGAACCATTTACTGATGATAGCGATGAAGTAGAATTTGATGTTGCCGATTATGAATACGATGAAGAATTGAAGCGTGGCGCTAGTCGTTACCACGACGATGAAGTGTTAAAGGAGAGTGAAAAAGATGGTAGCGAGCATGACAGAGAAACAAGCGATTAAATTTATTAAAACATTAGAAGGTCGAGGTTGGGATTTTGACGGAGCATATGGCTGGCAATGTTTTGATCTAGCAAATGTCTATTGGACTAAACTGTTCGGACATGGTTTGAGAGGTGCAGGAGCGGCTGATATTCCTTTCCAAAACGACTTTACAAATGAAGCACATGTTTATAACAATACACAAAGCTTTTTAGCAAAACCTGGCGACGTGGTTGTATTTCCTAGAACATTTGGTGGGGGATACGGTCATGTCGCTGTTGTTATATCTGCAACTTTAAACGCAATTACTGTCATCGAACAGAATTGGGTTGGTGGTGGCCTTAGTAAGACTGAAGTTGCTACACGCCGTACACATGGATATGAATTTCCAATGTGGTTCATTCGACCGTTCTATAAAAAAGCTAATGTTACAAAAAGTATTCAATCGCCGACAGTTACGAAGAAAAAAGCAACACCCAAGAAACGTAAGATGAAAACTCTGAAATACATCAGAGATGAAGTGAAAGGCTATCGCTTGCCTAATCGTGGTTACAAGCCTAAAGGTATAGTTTTACACAACGATGCAGGTAGTGTTTATGCTACTGCAGAAAGTTATCATAATGGACTAGTCAATGCACCTGAATCTCGTTTGGAAGTAGGGATAGCACATAGTTATATTAGTGGTAATACAGTATGGCAAGCGTTACCAGAGTTGCGTATTGGTTGGCATACGGCAAATGCGGTAGGTAATAAAGATTATTATGGCATTGAGATATGTCAGTCAATTGGCGCTAGCGACAAGGTATTTTTAGCTAACGAACAATCTGCTTTCCAAGAATCTGCGAGAATGCTCAAAAAATGGGGATTACCTGCTAATCGTAATACGGTTAGATTACATGTTGAATTTTCATCCACAAGTTGTCCACACCGTTCTGCTAAGTTACACACAGGCTATGACCCTGTAACACAAGGTCTATTACCTAAAGCTAAACAAGTACAACTTAAAGATTACTTTATCAAGCAGATTAGATCGTATATGGACGGTAAAGTACCAGTTGCTACAGTTAAAAAATCTACTAGCTCGGCTAGTAATACTAAATCGACTGTTGCAGGCGCATGGAAAAAGAATAACTATGGTACTTATTATATGAAGGAAAAAGCGAGATTTGTGAATGGTAATCAACCAATCATCGCACGTACAACTGGACCATTCAGAAGTTGTCCAGTAGCGTATAATTTCCAACCTGGTGGATACTGCGATTACGATGAAGTGATGTTGCAAGATGGTCATGTATGGATAGGTTATACATGGCAGAATAAACGTTATTATCTGCCTATTAGAACGTGGAATGGGGTAGCCCCACCACACCATGGTGTAGGCACATTGTGGGGTTCAATAAAATAATATGTTATAATGTAGTCACGTACTACATTATGCTACACAAGGCAGGTACTTCGGTATCTGCCTGTTTTTTTATGTTTAATATTATGAAAAAATCTGATTTATCGAGAATTAATAGTTGAATACTTACCAATATGGTAGTATAATAGTATATGTAAGGTAGTTAATTACCTTACTAACACTCTTGAAAAGGGGGTGTTAGTGTGGATGATCAAACAAAAATGCTGATAGCTATCTCTATCTATAAGCTACCAGCATTTGTAGAACAACTTAGAATGATAATCTTCGGTGTACTAGACCGAAGAAACAACCAAGATAAGTAATCATCTACTATATGCCCCGATTAAATTCGGGGTACCCTTTTCAATTATCATTATAATACATATACTAATTTTATCAAGTGATTAAAAGTATAAGTCATCAAAAGGGACGTGAGTTCATGAGAGAGAGTATTGAAAAATTATTGAATAGTGATGTTAGTGGTTACCGTATTTATAAAGAAACAGGTATTTCTCAAAGTCGCATATCTGATTTGAGAAACGGTCGCCGTAAATTAGATAATTTAACATTTGCTAATGCAGAGAAACTCTATAACATGGCTAAAAAAAGACAGATACAGAAGTTCATAACGGACAATAAACGGACAATCTAAAAGCGCCAACACTATTGTTGGCGCAATTTCATTCTCCCTCACTCTGCTTCTTTTTTTATGCTTTCTTAAAACAGGGACTGGGTCCCTAAAAAGTCCCTAAAAATTTGTTTTATATGGTTTGTAATTGACATGCAAACTAAAAAGAACCCCGTAATGACGGGATTCTTAATTTTGAAAAGTGTTTAATTTACATGAAAAAACGTCCTGGGAGGGAT
>VNIW01000045.1_pt3 | contig 31687 bp, 36 predicted proteins | sample 7248591 | NCBI WGS metagenome assembly VNIW01 (sample SAMN12251776, study PRJNA551026) | human skin metagenome | isolation source: skin samples from patients infected with Netherton Syndrome | host: Homo sapiens | place: France:Paris | reverse complement strand
TCTACTTCTAACATTAACGTATCACCAGGTGTCACTTGTTTTTTGAAACGACATTTATCAATACCAGCGAATAAAGCTATTTTACCTTTATTCTCTTCATTGTTTAACATCGCTACGGCTCCAGTTTGAGCTAGTGCTTCAGTTATTAATACACCTGGCATTACTGCGTATTCAGGAAAATGCCCTTGGAAAAATGGTTCATTACCAGAAACTTGCTTTAAACCCACGCAACGTTTTCCTTCTTCATATTCAACAACTCTATCAATTAATAAGAACGGTTGTCTATGAGGGATAATTTGTTTAATTTGATTATAGTCAAAAATTGTTTCCATTATATTAAACCTCCGAAATGTAAACTTTGATGTTTAAAAATGATTTAATCATTAATACGCTTAATATCTGCACCAAGGTCTTTTAATTTTCCATGTAAATTTACATAACCTCGATCTAAATGTTTAAGTTCAGTAACTTGAGTAGTACCATCTGCAACTAAACCTGCTAAGATCAATGCTGCTGCAGCTCTTAAATCTGTAGCTTTAACTTGCGCGCCTTGTAATTGACTTTTTCCTTCAATTTTAGCGCTTCTACCTTCAACATTAATATTTGCATTCATTCTTCTGAACTCGGCTACATGCATAAATCTATTTTCAAAGACCGTTTCAGTAATAACTTTATGCCCATTTGCTGTAAGTAATAAAGCCATCATTTGTGATTGCATATCAGTTGGGAAACCTGGATGTGGTAATGTTTTTACATCAACAGGCTTTAAGTCACCTTCAGCAGAAACTTGAATACCGTCTTCTTTGAAGTCTAAATTAACCCCCATCTCTTCAAGTTTATATACTAAGCTTGCCATATGCTCTTTGATGGCACCTCGAACAAAGATATCTCCACGTGTGATTGCACCGGCGATTAATAATGTTCCCGCTTCAATTCTATCTGGAATGATTGAATGTTCTACACCATGTAATTTATCAACACCGTGTATAGTGATTGTATCTGTTCCAGCACCAGTAATTTTACCGCCCATTTCATTAATATAGTTGGCTAAATCTACAATTTCTGGTTCTTTAGCAGCATTTTCAATAATTGATTTACCTGATGCAAGTGAAGCTGCCATGATAATGTTTTGTGTTGCTCCTACACTTGGAAAATCTAAATGAATTTGAGTACCTTTTAATCCATTTTTAGCATTAGCATAAATATTACCATTTTCTAAATGAATTTCGGCACCTAGTGCTTCAAATCCTTTGATATGTTGTTCAATCGGTCTACTACCAATTGCACAACCACCAGGTAACGCTACAATTGCATGTCCGAGTCTAGCAAGTAATGGCCCCATTACTAAAATACTCGCTCTCATTTTACTCACATATTCATATGGAGCCTCTTCATTCAATTTTTGAGTAGCATCAACTTTAACTGCATTTTCTTCTTTATTATATGAAACATCTGCATTAAGTGTTGATAAAACATTATTTATCGTCTCTACATCACTTAAAGCTGGAACGTTAACAAGTTTACTTTGCCCCTCTGAAGCTAATAAAGAAGCTGTTAACACTGGTAATACAGCATTTTTTGCACCTTCAACTTTAACTTCACCTGTTAATCGGTTTCCACCATTTATTACTATTTTATCCATCTTAAATCCTCCACTTATAACTCCTATTACTTATTCATTTCCCTGATTAATAAGTTAATATTCATTTTATAATTATATCCAGTTTTTGATATAAATAACAGTTTTTGAATTACTTTAATAAATACTTAACTTGAGTTGAATATTGTAATAAATCGACAATAAAATTACTTACCGATGTACCTATTAAAATAGCTACAAATATCATACAAATTTGCACTTGTAATGCATAACCTTTTTTAAAAAATTGATCTAATCTAACAGAGTTTAGAGCCCAATAGGCTATACAAATACATATTACATGTAAGATAAGGTGTACAATTGCAAATTGACCAAGATAATCCATGTTCTACTCCTTCGTAAGATTACTGTATAACATTGTACACGAAATAACTTGATAAAGATACTTTAATAATTCCGATTGTGAAATTAAAATATTTAATAAAAAAAGGTTCGAAGCGTATATAACGCCTCGAACCTTTTTTGTTATTTTAATTCAGCCACACGTAAACGGTTATTAGCTCGTTCTAACGCTCTTTTGGCTCTATTAATGTCACTGTTATCATCATCATCTTCTAAATGTGATTCTGCTCTCGACTTAGCCAATTTAGCTCTCTCAACATCGATTTCGCTAGCAGTTTCTGCTGTTTGGACGATAATTGATAATTTATGTTGTCTAACTTCAACAAAACCATCACTAACTGCTACATATTCGTTACCATTATGAAAGTTAACTTTAACATAGCCAGTTTTTAATGCGGCAACTGTTGGAATGTGTCCACTCATGATACCCATTTCACCAGCTGTTGTTTGTAATACAGCTAGTTCTACATCTTCTCGTTCGTAGACAGAACCATTAGGAGTGACAATATTTAGGCTTAATGTATTCATTATCCATACCTCCTAATTATTAGACTTCAACACCCATATCTTTGGCTTTTTCAATTACGTCTTGCATACTACCTACTAAACGGAAAGCATCTTCAGGAATATGATCGTATTTACCATCTAAGATATCTCTGAAATCTGATACTGTTGTTTTAACTGGTACATAAGAACCTTTTTGACCAGTGAATTGCTCAGCTACGTGGAAGTTTTGTGATAAGAAGAATTGAATTCTACGAGCACGTTCTACAGTTTGTTTATCTTCATCTGATAACTCATCCATACCAAGAATTGCAATAATATCTTGTAATTCTCTGTATTTTTGTAAAGTAGACTGAACTTCACGAGCTACATCGTAATGGTCTTGACCAACGATTGATGGTTCTAACGCTCTAGAAGTAGAAGCTAATGGATCAACCGCAGGATAAATACCCATTTCAGTTAATTTACGCTCTAAGTTAGTTGTCGCATCTAAGTGAGCGAATGTAGTTGCTGGCGCAGGGTCTGTATAGTCATCGGCTGGAACGAATACAGCTTGAATTGAAGTAACAGAACCTTTATTAGTTGAACTAATACGTTCTTGTAATTGACCCATTTCAGTAGCAAGTGTTGGTTGATAACCAACGGCTGAAGGCATACGTCCAAGTAATGCTGAAACTTCAGAACCAGCTTGTGTGAATCTGAAGATATTATCAATGAATAATAATACGTCTTGGCCTTCTTCATCACGGAAATATTCTGCCATTGTTAAACCTGATAATGCAACACGCATACGAGCACCAGGTGGCTCGTTCATCTGACCGAATACCATCGCTGTTTTCTTAATTACACCACTATCGCTCATTTCATAGTAAAGGTCGTTACCTTCACGTGTACGTTCACCAACACCGGCGAATACTGAAATACCACCATGCTCTTGAGCGATATTATTGATAAGTTCTTGGATTAAAACTGTCTTACCAACACCGGCACCACCGAATAATCCAATTTTACCACCTTTAATGTAAGGTGCTAATAAGTCTACTACTTTGATACCTGTTTCTAAGATTTCTACTTTAGTAGATAATTCATCGAAGCCAGGTGCTTGTCTATGAATAGGATCACGACGTACTGAATCATCAATCTTTTCATCTAAATCGATTGTTTCTCCTAATACGTTAAATACTCTTCCTAAAGTTGCATCACCAACAGGTACGCTAATATCTTTACCTGTATCTTTAACTTCCATACCTCTTTGAACGCCGTCAGTTGAGTCCATTGCGATTGTACGTACTACATCGTCACCTAATTGAAGTGCAACTTCTAAAGTTAAATGAAGTGTGCTATCTTCTTTAGGAACTTCGATGTGTAAGGCATTGTTAATATCAGGAACTTCATTATGTTCAAAACGAACATCGATTACTGGACCCATAACTTGAGTTACACGGCCAATTCCCATGTTGATTTCCTCCTTTTAATATTATTCAAGAGCTGCTGAACCACCAACAATTTCAGTGATTTGTTGAGTGATCGCTGCTTGTCTCGCTCTATTATATTCTAATGATAAATCATCAATAAGTTCAGTCGCATTATCAGAAGCATTTTTCATTGCAGTCATACGTGAAGCATGTTCACTTGCTTTAGCATCTAAAATAGTTCCATAGATTAAGCTTTCGACATACTGCGGTAGAATAACACTTAAAATAGATTCTTTATCAGGTTCAAATTCGTAAGATGACATTTGACCATGACCTTGGCTAGAATCTTCTTGAGATAATGGTAATACTTGCTTAGTTGTTGGTTTATTTTCAAGAACACTAACATAGTGACTATAATAAATTGTTAATTCATCAATATTTTCTTCGCTATATAAATCAATTGCGTGCTTAGCAATCGCTTGAACTGATTTAAACGAAGGTTGATCCGGAAGGTCAACTAAAGAACTTTCGATTTCATAACCTCTATTGTTAAAGAAATCAACACCTTGTTGACCTAAAACAATAATACTGTATTCACTACTGTCATTATGTTTCGCTTTAATATCATTCACTAAACGTTTTAATACATTTGTACTATAAGCACCTGCAAGTCCTTTATCACTAGTAATGATTAAATAACCACTACGTTTTACATCTCTAGCTTTAAGCATAGGATGGTTAGAAGAACTATTAGCACCTGCTACTGCAGTAATAGCATCTTGCATTTTTTCCATGTAAGGTCTGAACTGCTTCGTATTCTTTTCTGCTCTACGCAATTTAGAACTAGAAACCATGTTCATCGCCTTAGTGATTTGCTTCATCTTTTTAGTCGATTTTATTCGATTATCAATCTCTTTTAGAGAGCCCATTATCTCACCACCTTTTTTAATTAGAGTATTAACGTTGAAAATGTACTCTCATATTTGCAGTTACAATTTTTCAATTAAGAATTATTGTTCTGATTTACTAAAACCTTTTTTGAATTCTGTAATAGCAGAATCAAATTTATCAGCATCTGGTAATGCACCAGTTTCTCTGATTTCATTTAATAAGTCAGTTGCATTTGCATCTGCCCAGTGGTTTAATTCGTCTTCAAATCGAGTAATATCTTCTACTGGAATATCATCTAAATAACCTTTAGTTAATGCATAAATTGTTAAAACTTGATATTCAACTGGTAGAGGGTGGTTTTGGTCTTGTTTTAATACTTCAACAGTACGTTTACCACGTTCTAATTTTTGAGCAGTAAATTCATCTAAATCAGAACCGAATTGTGCGAATGATTCTAACTCACGATAAGAAGCTAAGTCTAAACGTAGCGTACCGGCTACTTTCTTCATAGCTTTAATTTGAGCAGAACCACCAACACGAGATACTGATTGTCCAGCATTAATAGCTGGTCTTACACCAGAGAAGAATAAATCTGATTGTAAGAAAATTTGTCCATCAGTAATTGAAATAACGTTTGTTGGGACATAAGCTGAAATGTCACCAGCTTGCGTTTCAATAATAGGTAAAGCAGTGATTGAACCGCCACCCAATTCATCATTAAGCTTCGCTGCTCTTTCTAATAATCTACTATGTAAGTAGAAAACGTCACCTGGGTAAGCTTCACGACCTGGTGGTCTACGTAATAATAATGATAATTCACGATAAGCTGCTGCTTGTTTAGTTAAATCATCATATACGATAAGAACATGTTTACCATTAAACATGAATTCTTCACCCATAGTTACACCTGAATATGGTGCGATATAAAGTAATGGTGCTGGATCAGCTGCAGAAGCAGAAACAACGATTGTGTAATCTAAAGCGCCTGCTTGTCTTAATTTCTCAACATTTGCACGTACTGTTGAATCTTTTTGACCAATAGCTACGTAAATACAAATTGTATCTTGATCTTTTTGGTTCAAGATTGAATCGATAGCAACAGTTGTTTTACCTGTTTGACGGTCACCAATGATTAACTCACGTTGACCACGACCAATTGGTACTAAAGCGTCAATTGCTTTGATACCTGTTTGTAATGGTTCATCAACTGATTTACGATCCATAACACCAGTTGCTTTTTTCTCAACTGGACGTGTTTTAGTTGCATTGATAGGACCTTGTCCATCAATAGGTTGACCAAGTGGATTAACGACTCTTCCAATTAATTCGTCTCCAACTGGTACTTCCATAATACGGCCTGTACGTTTAACTTCGTCACCTTCACTAATATCGTTGTATGGTCCTAAAATAACCACACCAACATTTGATTCTTCAAGGTTTTGTGCTAAACCTAATACGCCGTTGTGGAATTCTACTAGCTCACCAGCCATAACGTCGTTTAATCCGTGAATTAATGCGATACCGTCACCAATTTGAAGTACAGTACCAACATCAGTTACGGACATTTCAGACTCATAATTTTCAATCTGTGAGCGAAGTAATGCACTGATTTCTTCAGCTTTGATGGCCATCTATGTCACTCCTCTTTAAATATTAATTAGCTCTTTCAAATTTTCTTTGTAATTGAACAAGGTCATTCTTAACGCTACCATCCATAACAGTTGTGCCGACCTTAACTCTAAATCCACCAATTAAATCTGGATTGATTTTAGTGCTAACAATTACTCTAGATAAATGTGTTTGATCTTTAATCAATTGTTCTATTCTTGCTAATTCATCTTCATTTAATTCATAAGTAGATTCTACAATTGCAAAGTCTTGGTTATGATGCGCATTATATAAACTTTGAAAAGCTCTAAATACATCTTCAATTAATGATAAATGACGATTATCAGCTAAAACTTTTAGCGTATTAACGACGTATTGATTTGCACCACTATATACTTCATTAACGAATGATTTACGCTCATCTGCTGTTAATGAAGGATTACTATCAATTGCTTTTAAACTTTTAATATAGTCGAAAGATGAATGGCTGATTGTTTCTAAATCTTCATAAACTACATCTAATTGATTTGTATCATTAGAGACATCAAATAATGCTTTGGCATATTTATTTGCTACCTTTACCATTATTTATCCCCTGCCTCTTTTAAATACTTTTCAACTAAATCTTTTTGATCTTGCTCTGAAATTTCTTTTCTAAGAACTTTAGATGCGATTAATACTGATAGTTCAGATACTTGATTATTAATATCAGCAAGTGCACGTTCTTTTTCACTGTTAATTTCACTTTGAGCAGTCTCAATCATGCCGTTAGCTCTTACATTAGCTTCATGAATAATTTCTTCATGTTGCTTACGTGCTTGAACCTTAGCATCGTCTAAGATTCTTTGAACTTCATCTTGAGTTTCTTTAAGTGTCTTTCTGTTTTCTTCTTCAAGTTTTTGAGCGTTGATTTTAGCTTGTTCAGCATCATCAATATCTTTATTGATGTCTCGCTCACGTTTGTCCATTACTTCTTTTAATGGACCCCAAGCAAATTTCTTCAATAGCGCAAGAAGAATTACGAATGTGGCAAGTGTAACTATTGTTGTTCCCCATTCGACTCCTGCACCTAAAACGAACATATTAGCTGTTGCAGTCACGGGCTCATGACACTCCTTTCGTAGATATAATCACTAAGCTATAAAAAACAAAACGAACGGCGATAGCCTTGTACAGGCCTCGCCTTAATATGTCTTATCCAGCAAATGTCATGAACGCAATTACAACACCAATGATAGGTAAAGCCTCAACTAAACCAACACCAATGAACATGATACCCATTAATTGACCACGTGCTTCTGGTTGACGTGCTACACCTTCAACTGTTCTAGATACGATAAGACCGTTACCGATACCTGCACCTAATGCTGATAAACCAATTGCGATTGCCGCTGCGATTAAATTCATAATAAATTTTCCTCCTAAGAATTGTATATAATTATTAAATTAATTTAGTGTCCATCTGCCACTTTATGTGACATATAAACCATTGAAAGCATGATGAAGATATACGCTTGGATTGAACCAACGAATATTGAGAACGCTTGCCAAACGATTAATCCTGGAATACTTATAATCCAACCCCATGCTGGTTGTTGGAAAAGTAAACTTGCTAGTAAACCAAGTAATAATTCACCAGCAAAGATATTACCGTATAGTCGTAAACCTAAAGTTAATGTAGATGTAAACTCCTCAAATACATTAATGATTGCAAGTGGCCAGAAAGGTTTAAAGTATCCGGCTGCATATGCTTTAGGCCCACGCATTTTAATACCGTAATAATGCGTTAGTAGAATCATAGTTGTAGATAACGTAAGAGTTACCGTTGCGTCAGCTGTCGGTGATTTCCACCATAGATAGTGATCTTTAGTAACAATAGCAAACGGTAAACCAAGCATATTGGCTACAAAGATGAACAAAATTAATGTCACTGCTAAAAAGTGAAAGTTTCCACCTTTTTTCCAAGCCATGTTACTCTCTATGATGCCTCTTACAAAATCAAATACCCATTCAATGAAGTTTTGCTTTCCAGTTGGTCGTTTTTTAAGATTACGCGTGCATATTAAAGCTATGATAAAAACTAAAATCGCCGTAATGAGCACCATCATAACACTTGCCATGTTAAAGACAATATCGAATCCAAACACGTTCCAACTGACGAGTGGGGATTTGTGATCCATAAACTCACCTCTTTCTTATTTAATTTTTACTCCCTTTTAAGTAGAGGGCGCAATATGATTACAATATAAGAAATCATTAAACCAATTAATACACCTATGATATTGATGTGGTCTTTGAAGAAAAACCATAACAAACACGCAATGATTGCTACAAGATATCTCCATATATTGCCCGTTGAAATATGTATAGCATCTTGTTGTTGTGCCTTTGCTAAATAACTTTCAAAGATGTATGTATTAACCAAAGAACCACATGTTCCTATCATTAATCCTAAAATAAAAGGTCGGGGTATAATTAGATACAATATTCCTAATACTATTAAGAGATAAAGATAATATTGGATATATTGTTTAAAAATGATGTAGAAACGACTCATCTATATGCCTCCGAGTGTCTTATACCAATCATGTAAACCGTTCCACTCATACAATCTAAATGATAATATAGCCTATTGTATGGTGTCAATTCTATTCAAAGTCTTGTTAAAATTTACGGCATTTTTGTCACAAAATATTCACAAAAAGTAACGTAACAAACTTTTTATTTTTCAAAATGATTGGGTTTATCACTAATTAATCCAAAATAATATTTAATATGATTTACTATCCTATTACTTGCATTCCCATCTCCATAAGGATTGTTTGCTTCACTCATATGTTTATAAAGCTGTTTATCGTCTAAAAGACGCTTAGTTTCCTCATAAACAGAGTCCTCATTAGTACCAATAACCCTTAAAGTACCTGCTTCTACCCCTTCAGGTCTCTCTGTACTATCTCTCAATACGAGTACAGGTTTATGTAGAGATGGAGCTTCTTCTTGTATTCCTCCAGAATCAGTCATAATTAGGTAAGCGTGCTTAGCAAAATTATGAAAGTCTATCACATCTAAAGGTTCAATTAACTCTATACGATCATGGTGACCTAAATACGCTTCAGCGAGTTCTCTAACTCTCGGATTCATGTGAACTGGATATACTAATGCTAAATCTTCATACTGATCAATTAATTTTCTAACTGCCTTAAACACGTTAATCATAGGTTGACCTATATTTTCCCTTCTATGAGCAGTTAATAAAATAAATTTCTTGTTACGATGTTTATCGATGATTTGAGAAGTATAATTATCATTAATTGTATAGTTCATAGCATCAATCGCTGTATTACCAGTTATTACCACATTGTTAGATAATTTGCCTTCATCAAGCAAATTCTTAGCTGCATTAAAAGTTGGGGCAAAATGCAAGTCTGCCATTACCCCAACCATTTGTCTATTCATCTCCTCAGGAAAAGGAGAATACTTATCATAACTTCTTAACCCAGCTTCAACATGACCAATAGGTAATTGATTATAAAAAGCTGCTAGTGACCCAGAAAACGTAGTAACTGTATCACCATGTACTAGTACCATATCTGGTGATTCTTTTTTAATTACTTCTTCTAAAAGAACCATTGATTTTGATGTAATATCAGACAAAGTCTGCCCAGATTTCATAATATTCAAATCATGACAAGGTGTTATATCAAATGTATTTAATACTGAATCAAGCATTTCCCTGTGTTGAGCTGTAACAACAACGACGGGTTCTAATTCAGCATCTTTTTCTAATGCTTTTACGAGTGGTGCCATTTTAATAGCTTCAGGTCTTGTCCCGAAGATGGTCATAATTTTTTTCATCAAACTATCTATCTCCGAATCTATTATTTAGTACCAAATAATCTGTCACCAGCATCCCCTAATCCAGGTGTGATGTAAGCTTTGTCATTTAATTTTTCATCAAGTGTCGCGATATAAATATCTACGTCTGGGTGAGCTTCTTGCATCTTTTCCACACCTTCTGGTGCAGCAATTAAGCACATAAAACGAATATTTTTCGCACCACGATTTTTCAGTGATGAAATGGCTTCTATTGCTGAAGCACCAGTCGCTAACATAGGGTCTACAACGATAATTTGTCTTTCATCGATATCTTGAGGTAGTTTAGCAAAGTACTCTACTGCTTTAAGTGTTTCTGGATCTCTATATAAGCCAATGTGACCTACTCTTGCTGAAGGAACTAAACTTAAAACACCATCAGTCATTCCTAATCCTGCTCTTAAAATTGGCACTATAGCTAATTTTTTACCCGCTAGTCGTTTAGCTGTCATTTTAGTTACAGGTGTTTGAATTTCAACATCTTGTAATTCTAAATCTCTAGTCACTTCATAAGCCATTAACATACCTACTTCATCAACTAGTTCTCTAAACTCTTTTGTACCGGTATGAGCATCTCTAATATAACTTAGTTTATGCTGTATTAAAGGATGATCGAAAACATGTACTTTACTCATTTATAATTTCCTCCAATGTGTTTCTCTATTATTCATATAATGGATATTTTGAAGTAAGGGCGTGCACTCTTTCTTTAGCTTCATTAAGTTTAGCTTCATCGTCAGTATGTTTTAAAGCTAAGCTAATAATTTTTGCCACTTCCTCGAATGCTGATTCATCGAATCCACGTGTAGTTGCAGCTGGTGTGCCTAATCTAATTCCACTTGTAACGAATGGTTTTTCTTGATCGAAAGGAATTGTGTTTTTATTACAAGTAATACCTACTTTATCAAGAGTCTCTTCAGCGACTTTACCAGTAATCTCAATAGAACCTTTAACATCAACTGCAACTAAATGATTATCAGTACCACCTGAAACCACTCTGAATCCTTCATCAATTAATGTTTGAGCTAAAACTTGAGCATTTTTAATCACTTGTTGTTGATACGATTTGAAGTCACTGTGTAATGCTTCTCCAAATGCTACTGCTTTCGCTGCAATTACGTGTTCTAGTGGGCCACCTTGAATTCCAGGGAAAATTGTCTTATCAATTTCTTTTTTATATTCTTCTTTACATAAAATCATACCTCCACGAGGGCCACGTAAAGTTTTATGTGTAGTAGTAGTGACAAAATCAGCATATTCAACAGGATTTGGATGTAAACCAGCTGCAACTAATCCAGCAATGTGAGCCATATCCACCATTAATTTAGCACCTACTTCATCTGCAATTTCTTTGAACTTTTTAAAATCAATAGTTCTAGAATAAGCAGAGGCACCCGCTACAATTAATTTAGGTTTATGTTCTAGTGCAAGTTTGCGTACTTCATCATAGTTAATTAATTCCGTTTCTTTATCAACTCCGTATTCAACGAAATTATAAAACTTACCACTAAAGTTAACTGGAGATCCATGAGTTAAATGTCCCCCATGACTTAAGTTCATACCTAGAACAGTATCTCCCATCTCAAGAGCAACTAAATAAACAGCCATGTTGGCTTGTGAACCAGAGTGAGGTTGTACATTAACATGTTCAGCGCCAAAAAGTGCTTTAGCACGATCAATTGCTACTGTTTCAGAAACATCAACATATTCACAACCACCATAATAACGACGGCCTGGATAACCTTCGGCATACTTATTAGTCAATACTGAACCTTGAGCTTCCATAACAGCTTCAGACACAAAATTCTCAGATGCAATTAATTCAATATTACTATTTTGACGGTCATACTCCTTTTGAATTGCTTCAAAAATCACTTTATCCTGTTTTTCAATGTAAGACATAAATAATTCCCCTTCTTTCATTAAATTATTGATATTTAGCACGTTCGCCACCAATTTTCTTAGGTCGTGATGTCGCTATGGTAACGATAGCTTCTCCAACTTGTTTAACGCTTGTTCTGACTGGAACACATACATGCTTGATATGCATACCAATTAATGTTTGGCCAATGTCAATACCTTTAGGTACACTGATATGTTCTACAACCATTGGATTATCCATATGTTGGTAGGCATACGTTGATAAACTACCACCTGCATGTACATCTGGAACTACATTTACCTCTTCCATAGACAGTGGGTTAAAATCTGCTCTTTCAATCGTGATTGCTCTATTAATATGTTCACATCCTTGAAAGACAAATGACACACCTGTATCCTCTTCAATTTGTTTCAAAGCATCAAAAATCTCTTTAGCTATCTCTAATGATCCAACTGAACCAATTCGTTCGCCAATGACCTCAGATGTTGAACAACCGACAATACACAATTCGCCTTTCTTAAAGAATGACATATCTTTTAATTCAATAAGTAGCTTTTGTAAATCACGCAATTAAACCCACCCCTTTGAATATAATAAAAAGGAACATAGCAAACTTGCTATACCCCTTTATTATAACTTATTTAAAGCTTAACATATACTAATTATATATAATTTACTCTGTTATCGATTCATTTCAATTTTTTTCAATAAATCGTAGATATTTTGAAAAGTTTTTTCATATACTTCAAAAGGACATCCAAATGGGTCTTCTATATGCCCCTCAATACCTGCATACTCATTTATCGTGTACACATTTGAATATTGACCGTATTGAGACTTAATTAAATCTTTATGTGAAGGGGACATTGTGAGAATTAAATCTGCTTCTAAATCTTCCAAAGTAAATTGTTGAGCATTTGAAGGCTTAGGTAGATGATGGCTATGAATCAATTGTAATGATTCTTTAGAGATTTTTTGTCCTTCCATTGCAAATAAACCACGTGATTGAATGTCATCGTTTGGCAACAATTTCTTAGCAATACTTTCAGCTAACGGACTTCTACACGTATTACCTGTACAAACAAATATTAATTTCATAATTCGTCACCTTCTATCACTTCATTACCTGCTGCTTTCAACATTCTATTCATAATCGCTTCAGACTGATCCTTTTTTTCAAAACTATAAATATAAGCGTGTTTAATATCATTAGAGCTATCTATAGAGTGCAATACACTATATAAATTATGGTTTGCCCCTTTAATATCTTGCTCATCATCACATAGAGGAATAAATTGAGCATTCTCAGGCAATAAATATTTCATACTAATAGGAAAAATAAATACTACATCATTCCATTTTTCATTATTATCAATTTTGTGAGTTAAATTTTCAACAATTGTTAGTGGCGTATCTGGCGAATAATGTTTATATTTCATCCCAGGAGCAATAGGTTTGTCCTTTTCAAAATAATTAGCCTTTTGAATACTCCCCGGTAAAACTTGTTCTATCATTGAAGTGGTAATAGAACCTGGACGTGCTACTCTAAAAGGATATTGAGTACAATCTAACACTGTACTCTCAAGACCTTCTTCACTTTGATCTCCATTAACAATTCCGTCCACTTTTCCGTTTAAATCCTGAAAAACATGATCAAACTTTGTAGGTGAAGGTCTACCACTTAAATTGGCACTTGGTGCAGCTATAGGTTCGTCAATATATTGAAGTAACGCCCGCCCTATTCTATGACTTGGCATACGAACTGCAATAGAGTTTAATCCGCCTGTAACTTTTTCACATAAATAACCTGTTTTAAGAGGTAAAATAAATGAAATTGGTCCAGGCCAAAAGGCATCCATTAATTTTGAAACACGTTCATCAATTCCATCTACAAACTTTTCAAGTTGCTCCCTTTGATGTATATGAACGATTAAAGGATTATCAGAAGGACGTCCTTTAGCTTCATATATTTTTCTTACCGCATGTTCATTTCTTGCGTTCGCACCAAGCCCATAAACTGTCTCTGTTGGAATCGCTACTAATCCACCATTTAATAATGTCTCTTTAATCTCGTTTAACTTAGGATATTTAACTACATCCTCTTCATATTTTCTAAGATCCCATATTTGAGTATTCACCATTTTCACCTCTTTCTTATCTATATTATGAATTTAAAAAGAGTGGAACTCAATTCAGTTCATTATTGTTGAAGTTGAAGTTCCACCCATTCATTTTTAATTTTGTTTAAAACTTTATCCACATTTAAAGATACATTTAATTTCACAAAAAAACGCATTATAATCTCATGAATTCTTTACCATTTGAATGACACGATGCGTTCATTACCATTAATATCTCTAATAACTTTGACTAACTTGTCAGGATAGATAGAATTAATTAATGCTTTTAGTTGGTTGCCTTGATTATATCCAATTTCAAACACGACATGTCCTTGTTCTTTCATTACTTGTGGTAAATCTTTTAAAATACCCTCATAGATGGCGTAGCCTTCATTTTCAGCAAACAGAGCATGGTGAGGCTCATATTTAAGTACAGTATCATCCATATCTCTTGCTTCACCTTCATCAATATAAGGTGGATTAGAAATTAATCCGTCAACTTTAATATCATTATCAATTAGAGGTTTCAATGCGTCTCCTTGAAGAAATTGAATTTCTTGCTGATGTAATGTTGCATTATTGCGTGCAACATTCAGTGTATCTTCATATAAATCTGTAGCGAGAACTTTTAAATCTGGCTTAAGCAACTTAAGTGTAATAGCAATCGCACCGCTTCCTGTACCAATATCGGCAACTGTATCTTGATGATGACATTGATTTAGAAAATGAAGCATCACTTCTTCAGTTTCAGGACGAGGGATTAGACAATTATTATCTACCTCGAAGTTATAGCCGTAAAAAGATTGAAAGCCTACGATATATTGAATAGGTTCACCACTCAACATTCTATGTAGAGCTAGGTCAAATTTTGCTAAATCAGCTTGTGACATCTGTTCTTCACGATGGATAAGATAGTCTGTTCGTGACCATTTAAAAAGGTCCAACAGTAGCCATTCTGCCCTAGTCTGCTCATACCCTTTATCTAATGTTAATTGAATAGCCTCTTGAAGTTTATCTTTATAGTTCACCATTATTAAGTTCTTTCAATTTCTCAGTTTGTTCAGATAGAGTAAGTGCGTCTATGATTTCATCTAAATTACCTTCCATAATCTGACCAAGTTTCTGTAGCGTTAAGCCAATTCTATGATCAGTCACACGACTTTGTGGATAGTTATATGTTCTGATACGTTCTGAACGGTCACCTGTACCTACAGCAGATTTTCTTTGTGACGCATATTTTTGTTGTTCTTCTTGTAACTTCATATCGTATAAACGTGCTTTTAAGACTTTCATCGCTTTCTCACGGTTTTGAATTTGTGATTTTTCTGATGACGTTGCAATAACACCAGTAGGTAAGTGGGTAATACGTACTGCTGAGTCAGTTGTGTTAACGTGCTGACCACCCGCACCACTTGAACGATACGTGTCAATTTTTAGATCTTCGTTACGAATTTCAATCTCAACATCTTCTACTTCTGGCAATACAGCTACTGTTGCCGTAGAAGTATGTATACGGCCACCTGATTCAGTTTCTGGTACACGTTGAACTCGGTGAGCACCGTTTTCAAATTTTAATTTACTATAGGCTCCACTACCTGATACTGAAAAACTAATTTCCTTATAACCACCATGGTCACTTTCAGAAGCTTCAACAATTTCAGTTTTAAAACCATATGCTTCAGCATATTTAGAATACATTCTCATCAAGTCCCCAGCAAATATGGCCGCTTCGTCACCACCTGCAGCTGCTCGGATTTCAACGATAACGTCTTTTTCATCATTTGGGTCTTTAGGAATTAATAAGATTTTAAGTTCTTCTTCCATTTCAGGTAATTCAGCTTTTAAAGACGCACTCTCTTCTTTAAGCATATCCACTTCTTCTTTATCTGAAGTTTCTTTTAACATTTCTTCAATATCTTCAAGTTCTTCTTTTTTAGATTTATAACTACGATAAACTTCAACAGTTTTTTGTAAATCAGCTTGTTCTTTTGAATATTTTCTAAGTTTATCTGAATCATTCACGACATCAGGGTCGCTTAACATCTCATTTAATTGTTCATATCGTTCCTCTACTATAGCTAATTGATCAAACACTACATTTCCTCCTTCTCATTTTCACTTGGAGCCACAATATGATGTGCTCTACAACGTGGTTCGTAACTTTCATTCGCACCAACTAATATAATTGGGTCATCTATTTTAGCTGGCTCTCCATTGATTAATCTTTGTGTACGGCTAGAAGGTGACCCACAAACAGCACAAACCGCCTGTAATTTAGTCACTTGTTCACTAACAGCTAATAATTTCGGCATAGGTTCAAAAGGTTCTCCCCTAAAATCCATATCTAAACCTGCAACAACAACTCTGTGACCATTTTTAGCCAGTTGTTCTACAATATTTACTATTTCACCATCAAAAAACTGCACTTCATCTATTCCGATAACGTCTACATCGTCTAAATCTTGGTTTAAAATTTCTCTTGACGTAGAAATATTTATCGCTTCAATTTCATTACCATCGTGTGAGACGACTTTTTCTTTATGGTAACGATCATCAATAGCTGGCTTAAAAACAATGACTTTCTGTTTCGCGTAAATCCCTCGTCTTAAACGACGAATCAACTCTTCTGATTTACCACTAAACATACTTCCAGTAATTGTTTCAATCCATCCGGAATGGTACGTTTCATACATTGAGAGTTCCACCTTTTTTCAAAACATAATCGCTTAATTATATCATATTTTATGAGTAGTTAAATGCATTTTCAAAGTATTATTCTAAATTAAACGACGATACTCTCATTTTACAAACAAATTAAGTAAAAACAAAATCTACTCACATAATAAAGGGTTAAAAAATAAAAAAACTGTCTACATTCCCTATATGGATACGTAGACAGTTGAAATTCAAATTTAGTTGTTGTTTGATTTGAAACCAAACTTTTTGTTGAAGCGTTCCACACGACCATCCGCAGCAGCGAATTTTTGACGGCCAGTATAGAATGGATGTGAATCAGATGATACGTCTAAACGAATAACTGGGTATTCATTTCCATCTTCCCATTCCATAGTTTCTGAAGATGTTTTAGTAGAACCACTTAAGAATTTAAAGTTTGTAGTAGTATCTAAAAAGATAACTTTGTGGTATTCAGGATGAATTCCTTGTTTCATTTCTTTCAGCTCCTTTGCCCTGAACCATCTGGAACAGAGTTATTTGTGAGTTTTTTACCCAATACTGTGTAATTATAATAGTTATCAAATCAAAACGCAACCCTTTATCAAAGATAACTTAGATAATTGGTTTACCTGTCTTTGTACTTTCTTCTGCTGACTTTTGTAATTGTGAAAAGAAGTCTTTATTATTTTTAGAGCGTTTTAACTTGCGAATAAAACGTTCAGTAAAGTCTGTAGAGTCTGTGAACAAGTTACGTAATTGCCATAATGAGTCAAGTTCAGCTTTCGAGATAAGTAATTCTTCTTTACGTGTTGAACTACGACCAATGTCAATTGCTGGGAAGATACGGCGTTCTGATAATTTACGATCAAGATGTAATTCCATGTTACCTGTACCTTTAAATTCCTCGTAAATCATATCATCCATTCTTGAACCAGTTTCAACAAGTGCAGTAGCTAATATGGTTAAACTACCACCTGCTTCAATGTTCCTTGCTGCACCGAAAAATGCTTTAGGTTTATGCAGTGAAGCAGGGTCTAAACCACCAGATAGCGTACGTCCACTCGGTGGGATTACAAGGTTATAAGCACGTGCTAAACGTGTAATAGAATCCATTAAGATGATAACATCTTCACCTATTTCAACTAATCTTTTAGCACGTTCTAATAATAATTCTGCTACTTTGACATGATGTTCTGGCGGCTCATCAAAAGTGGAGTGCACTACTTCCGCAGATTCAACTGAACGTTCAATATCAGTTACCTCTTCAGGTCGTTCACCTACTAGTAAAATAAAAAGTTGAGCTTCAGGTTTATTTGTAGCAATCGCATTAGCAATCTCTTTTAATAAACTTGTTTTACCTGCTTTAGGTGGCGCTACAATTAAACCACGTTGCCCTAAACCAATCGGCGTCACTAAATCCATAATTCGAGTTGAATAATTAGTCGGAAGCGTTTCTAATAAAATTCTTTCTTCCGGATAGAGCGGCGTTAACGCTTGGAAATGAGGGCGTTTTTTAACTTCTTCTGCATTTTGATCATTCACAAAATCGACTTGAAGTAACCCATAATATTTTTCATTATCTTTCGGTTTACGTACTTTACCAGTTACTTTGTCTCCACGTTTAATCTCAAAACGTCGGATTTGACTTGCAGAAATATATATATCCTTTTCACCTTTAGAATAGTTAACGGTTCTAAGGAAACCATACCCATCCTGTTGGATATCATCAAGGATACCTTCCATGTAGTAGTTGCCATCTTTCTCCATTTGAGCTTCCATGATAGCTAAAACTAACTCTTTCTTATTTAATTTACTATAATTTGTTAATTTTAAAGATTTGGCTTTTTGAGTGAGCTCTTTAGTAGTGTTGTTTTTGTATAATTCGTGGAAAGATTCATACTGAGGAGATGTTCGTTCTCTTTCAGGCATAGACTTGCACCCATTTCATTATTTTTTATATTGCGAGACTTTGACATATAAATATTAAATATAGACGTTAAATGAAATTTTTAAATTTTAAGATGTGCGAGTAAAATTTAAGAATTTCAGTAAGCCTTATCGTCTTTATTTTATATTCAAATGTGTCATGACCTTCTAATTACTAGAATAACTATAGCAAATTTTCAATTTAATTACAAAATGAATTTAGAAAATATAACAATAAAAACAAAACACGGAACTAATATAGTTCCGTGCATCGTTTAATTGCAAGTTTTAATTAATTTGTTCAATTATTTAAAATAACCAGCAATTGATTTAACTTCTAAGAATTCTTCAATACCATAGTCGCCCCATTCACGACCTAAACCTGATTGTTTATAACCGCCGAATGGTAAGTCAGGTTTTCTACCAGCTTCATTGATTTCAATAGTTCCTGCTTCAACTGAACGTGCTACTTTACGTAAAGTCTCTTGATCTTTACCAATAACGTAGCCAGCAAGACCATATTTAGTATCATTAGCAATTTCAATTGCTTCATCTAAATCATTATAAGTGATCACTGACATAACTGGACCGAAGATTTCTTCTTGAGCAATTGTCATATGGTTATCTACATTGATGAAAATAGTTGGACGTGCGAAATAACCTTTATCAAGGCCTTCTGGTTTACCAGGGCCACCGTAGAATAATTCAGCACCTTCATTTACGCCTTTATCAATATAGTCTTGAACTTGATCGAATTGTTTTTTACTGATAATTGGTCCGACCTGTGTACCATCTTCACGAGGATCTCCTACTTTAACTTGGCTAAATTCTTCTTTAACTGCTGTTAAGAAATCTTCTTTAATGCTTTCAGGTATAAGTACACGTGTACCTGCAGTACATACTTGGCCAGTGTTATTAACAACTTTGCCAGTTGTAGCTTTAGCTGCTTCCTTGATATCAGCATCGTCAAGAACGATATAAGGAGATTTTCCTCCTAGTTCTAGAGACACTTTTTTGAAGTCTTTTGCAGCTTTTTCCATGATTTTAGATCCTGTTGGGCCAGAACCAGTAAATGACATCATTCTCACTTTAGGGTGTTCACTTAATGGATTTCCTACACCTTCACCATCGCCATTAACTAAATTGAATACACCTTTAGGTACGCCAACTTTATCAAAGATTTCTGCTAAGATAATAGCTGCAAATGGTGTTTCTTCAGAAGGTTTAAGAACTACTGGACTACCTGCAGCAAATGCAGCAGCTAATTTTAATGATGTTTGATTAGTAGGGAAATTCCAAGGTGTAACTAATCCTGAGACACCAATAGCTTCTTTAACTACTAAATCATCTCCACGTTGCTCTTCAAATTCAAAATTATCTAAAGCATCTCTTGCTGCCGTAAAGTGATTTAGTCCCATTTGATAGTGAACATTTTCAGAAACAGATAATGGAGAACCTAATTCATCTGTAATCGCTTGGATAATATCGTCTTTTCTATTTTCATATTCTTTTACAATTTTATCTAACAAGTCTCTACGTTCTTCAACTGAACTATGACGAAATTCTAAATAAACTTTGTCAGCCGCTTCAACAGCTTTGTTAACATCTTCTTCATTCCCGTTAGCTACAGATCCCATCACTTCTTCAGTTGCAGGATTGATTACGTCAATTGTTTCGCCACTCGCACTATCAACCCATTCGCCATTAATATATTGTTTAGTGAAATTTCTCATATTAAATCTTCACTCCTTAGAAAAGTTATATGTGTATTCTATCCTTTAAAGCGTTACTTTAAACATATGCAACACTGAAATGAATTACGCTCAATTCATTTTATATTGGAAATTATAAAGCATCATTATGCATCAACATAAAAAACTGCTTATAAAGTTTTTTACTTTATAAACAGTTCATCATGTCTTATTTATTTTGAAGAATTTGCTTCTAACTCAACGTATTTTTGTGCCCAAGCTTCCATAGGCTTTAATGCTTCGGCTAAAGCTTGTCCTTTATCAGTCAATTGATAAACAATTTCTAATGGGCTAGATGAAATAATTTGCTTCTCTACTAGTTTCCATTCTCCTAGGTCGGTTAATTTTAAGCTTAAAGCTCTAGGAGTGATTGTCTTTAGATCTCTTTTCATATCGGAAAAGTGAGCTGATTGACTTTCACATCTTGATAAATAATTAATAATTAGCCCATTCCAACTACGACCAACAATTTTGAAGGTTTCTTCAAGATATGGACAGATTTCCATTTGCCTCACCTCACATTTAATATGCTTATAATTGTAGGCATTTCTCTATTGTCTTCCAATTATTAATATAAATATTATACCACAAAACCTTAAATTTCTTCAGTCCAAATATCTGCTCCGAGTGATTTTAAATGTTCAACAATATTTGTATAACCTCTGTATATATGTTTTACATTGAAAATTGTTGTTACACCTTCAGCGATTAATCCCGCAGTAATTAAACATGCACCGGCACGTAAATCACTTGCATATACTTCCGTTCCTTCAAGATGCGAAGGTTTAATAGTTGCTGTACCTTCATCAGCATAAATATTTGCTCCCATACGTTGTAGTTCATCAACGTGTTTAAATCTAGCTGGATAAATTGTATCTGTAACAAATGATGGCCCATTAGTCATAAATAATAATGGTGTAATAGGTTGTTGAAGATCCGTAGCAAAGCCAGGATAAACTAAAGTTTTGATATCAACATTTTTATATGGTGATTGTTTACGAATAATTGCTTTCTCATCATCTATTTGGATATCAACACCAAGCTCTCTCAATTTAACAGTTAACGCTTCTACATGCTTAGGTACAATATTATTTAATACAACTTCTTCACCCATAGCAGCAGCCATACACATATAAGAACCAGCTTCAATTCTATCAGGAATAATTTGATATTCTGAACCGTGCAACTCTTCCACACCATTAATTTTGATGGTAGTTGTTCCTGCGCCTTTAATATTAGCTCCCATACTCATTAAAAAGTTAGCGACATCTACAACTTCAGGTTCTTTAGCTGCATTTTCAATGACAGTCTGACCTTTAGCATGTACAGCAGCAAGCATAATATTTATTGTAGCACCAACACTAACCATATCTAAAAAGATATTTGCACCTTTTAATTCTTTAGCTTCAATTTTCATAGAAGTATCGCTTGATTCATCAATTTCTGCCCCTAATGCTTTGAAACCTTTTATATGTTGATCAATAGGACGTGGTCCTAATGGACATCCACCTGGTAGCCCAATGACACATTTTTTAAAACGTCCTAGCATCGCTCCCATCATATAATAAGATGCACGCAATGATTCAACCTTATTATTAGGTAACGGCGCATTTTCAATTTCAGTTGTATCTACATCCAATTCTTTGCCTTTTAAAGTCGTGTTAATATTTAAATCTTCTAACAAACTTACTAAAGTTTTTACATCAGAGATTTGGGGAAGACCTTCCAACTTTACATGTCCTTGAGCTAATAAAGTTGCGGGGATAATAGCTACTGCACTATTTTTCGCTCCACTAATTTCTACTTCTCCTTTTAGTGTTTGTCCACCTCTTATTTTTATTACCTCTTGAACCATATGATTTATCTCCTTTGTTTCCTTCGTTTTAAAATTTCACATTATTAGCATTATAAAATAATTTTACTTTGTTTGTAAAATAGTTCAAATCTAATCAATGTTAAGTTATTTTAGCAACTTTACACATAAATAGTGTCAAAGTTTCTCGATAAATAATAATACTCTAATAATTAATATTAGACTATTACCTCATATACAACTTCTTAATCGTTAAATTTTTGTTTATTTATGATTTATATATCTTTTATTTTTATGTAACATCTTATTAATTTGAGGAAATTCATTTAAATGAATTTCATTCTGATTCAAGTATAGCATAAATAAGACTATTGGAACCTTTGTTCAATGGGCTCAGACTGTAGACAAACCCTTTCACTCATTGTCATTTCATGCGTGCCTAGCTCATTTACTAATGCAAACTCCCGTCGTTATGCATTTTAAAACCTTAATTAAAAGGGAATTCTATCAGTTTTCATCTTCTAAAATATTCCATAAAAAAGACCATTGAAACCTTTGTTCAATGGTCTATGATAATGATTCATCAAATTATTTAGCTCGGTTAGAAGTTCCGAATTCTCTAATTTTACCTTTTACTGTTTCTTTAATTGCTTCACGAGCTGGTCCTAAATATTTACGAGGATCGTAAACATCTTTATCGTTATTTAATACATCACGAACAGCTTTAGCTGAAGCAATTTGGTTTTCAGTATTTACATTGATTTTAGCAGTACCATAAGGAATTGCTTTTTGAATGTCTTTAGTTGGGATACCAGTTCCACCATGTAATACTAATGGTAATCCAGTAGAAGCGCCAATTTCTTCCATTTCTTTAAATCCTAATTTTGGTTCACCTTTGTAAGGACCATGAACTGAACCTAATGCAGGTGCTAAAGTATCGATGCCAGTCTTTTCAACTAATTCTTGGCATTCTTTAGGATCAGCGTAGATAACGCCGTCAGCTACTACGTCGTCTTCTTGTCCGCCTACCGTACCTAATTCAGCTTCTACAGAAACGCCTCTTTCATGTGCATATTCAACTACTTTAGAAGTAATTTCAATATTTTCTTCGAATGGACTATGTGAAGCGTCAATCATTACTGAAGTGAATCCAGCATCAATCGCTTCTTTACATTTTTCGAAGCTTGAACCATGGTCTAAGTGAATTGCAACTGGAATTGTAATGTTTAAATCGTGAATTAAACCTTCAACCATTTTTACTACAGTGTAGAAACCACTCATATAACGAGCAGCACCTTCAGATACACCTAAAATAACTGGTGCATTCTCTTCTTGTGAAGCTTCTAAAATAGCTTGTGTAAACTCAAGGTTATTTAAGTTGTATTGACCAACTGCATAACCGTTTTCTTTCGCATCAATTAACATTTCTTTCATTGAAACTAAAGGCATGAAAGTTCCTCCTTGAGTGCATAAGTGCACGTATTTTTCAAAAATCATTATATCAAAAATACATAGTTAATGCATTCGAATACTTTATATAATATTAATAATTTTCACAATCCTTAGATTTTAAACTGTTGCAACCGCATTCATTTTATCAATTTTTCAAATATTGCATTACTCTAGTGTATTATTTAAAATGTTTTATTGAAAAGAATGGAGGAAAATCATGTCAAAAATTCTAAATACTCAATTGACTGGTATCTTTAATAGGCTTGAAAAGCAAGCATTAGATATACAAATGGCAGCACAATGTTTAATACAAGCTATTGGCGGTGAGGGGTATGTTTACGTTAAAGGATATGAAGATTTAAAATTTTATGAAGCTTTTGTATTGAATAGTAATGAAAAGCTCGAATCAAGCCGTTCACTAGATGACTTAAAATCTATGAGTGAAATTGATTCTACAGATAGAGTGTTTTTATTCTCACCTTTTTACAATGAGGATGTAGAGCAAGACGTTCAACGTTTAATTGAATTAGATGTCGATTTTGTATTAGTTTGTAACAATCCAAAACGTGATGATTTTCCAGAACATTTAATGCATTACGTTAACCTTTCAACACCTAGACCTATTGTTTATACTGAAGATTACGATAAGATTGTTCAACCTCATGCGATGGCATTTAATTATGTATATTATGAAATTTACACTCAAATGATAGAGATGACACGAGATTTAAATCTATAACTTAAACTTCTATATTTACGCAAACTATATAATCAGGTATCAAACTTATCGCTATTCATATTAAATTTTCATAAATTTATACACTTCATTATTTTAAACATTAACTCAAGTTACACTTAAAAAATAATTGAGATTGCTATAAAAAAATTAGCAATCTCTTTTTTTTATATTTTAAAAGTACTTTATTTATATAGTCTGTTTATTTGTAAAGGTAGCCTCTTAAGAATGTGAAAGCATACAACACAATATACAGATAAAAAAACAGTAAAAAGATTGTTACCAATCTTCTTACTGCTTTGGTTTTAATACTTATTTATCTAAATTTTAAATATAATCAATTAACGATTATTGTTGTTGATATTTAAGTGAAGCCTCAATAAATGATCTAAAGATTGGTTGAGGACGGTTTGGTCTTGATAAGAATTCAGGGTGGAATTGACATGCAATGAAGAAGTCATTTTCCGGAATTTCAACAATCTCTACTAAACGTCCATCAGGGCTTGTACCTGAGAATACCATTCCATTATCTTCTAATTGCTCTCTAAATTCATTGTTAAATTCATAACGATGACGATGACGTTCTTCGATGTCATTTTCAGAATAAATAGATTCTGCAAGGGTACCTTCTTTAATATGACAAGGATATAAACCAAGTCGAAGTGTACCACCTAAATCTTCAATATCTTTCTGTTCAGGTAGTAAATCAATGATTGGGTATGGTGTACTTGGATCTAATTCAGCTGAATGAGCGCCCTCTAAACCTAAAACATTACGTGCATATTCAACAGTAGCTAGTTGCATACCTAAACAAATTCCAAAGAAAGGAATGTTGTTTTCACGGGCGTATTTAATAGCTGAAATTTTACCTTCACTTGCACGGAAACCGAAACCACCTGGAACTAAGATACCATCAACGTCAGATAAATAACTTTCAACGTTATTATCAGTCACTTCGCTTGAATCTATCCATTTAACAACAACATCTTTCTTGAATGGATAGCCAGCATGTTTTAATGATTCAACAACTGATAAATATGCGTCTTGTAAGCTAACATATTTACCAACTAATCCTATTGTAATCTTGCCATCAAGATGATTTACAGTATCTAATAAGTGTTCCCACTCATCAAGTTGAGTTTCATACTTAGCGTTTAATTGTAGACGTTTAATGACGATATCGTCCATATCTTGGTCACTCAATTGAAGTGGAATTTCATAAAGTGATTCAGCATCGCGACATTCAATCACGCTTTCTTTGTTTATATCACAGAATAATGCAATTTTATCTTTTAAATCTTGAGTCATTTCGTATTCTGTTCTAACAACAATTAAATCAGGTTGAATTCCTAAACCACGTAATTCTTTTACACTGTGTTGAGTGGGTTTCGTCTTCATTTCACCTGCTGCTTTAATGTAAGGTAATAAAGTACAATGTACATACATTACATTATCGCGACCTAAATCACTTCTTATTTGACGAATTGCCTCTAAGAATGGAAGTGATTCAATATCACCAGTCGTACCACCTATTTCTGTAATAACAACGTCAGCGTTTGTACTTTCTCCAGCTAGTAATAATCTTTCTTTAATTTCATTTGTAATATGTGGGATAACTTGTACTGTGCCACCTAAGTAATCACCACGACGTTCTTTCTTTAATACATGAGAGTAAACTTTACCTGCAGTCACATTAGAATATTTATTTAAATTAATATCGATAAAACGCTCATAGTGACCTAAGTCTAAGTCTGTTTCTGCGCCATCATCAGTTACGAATACCTCACCATGTTGATATGGACTCATTGTACCTGGATCCACATTTAAATATGGATCAAATTTTTGAATTGTAACTTTAAGACCTCTATCCTTAAGCAATCTTCCTAGAGAAGCGGCCGTAATCCCTTTTCCTAATGATGACACTACTCCACCTGTTACAAAAATAAATTTTGTCATTGTCTGACCTCCTGTATAATTTAGGGTTGCTACCTCGTTGTTATTATATTAATTAAAATTGTGAGTAACATGACGACCATGATATGACATGTTTATAGATTTTAAATTACTCTACAATTCTGTTCACTTTAAAATATTTAGTCATTTAAAAATAAAAAAACGCTCCCTCTCACAACAATTGTAAGGGGGAGCGTATCTAGTTAATACACGTGTCCTAATTAAAGGAGCCCGAATAAAATTCTATCATCTTTTAATTAAAAATAAAAGTCCCACTTTAAAGTTCAGAAAATAAGAATTAGTCGTTGAAATCTTCCTCATCATCAAATTCTTCTTCTTCCTCTTCAGCAATATCATCATCGTCATCTTCTTCAATCACGATATCTGAATCATTGATTTCTTCTTCTACTTCTTCGTCTTCAGGATCATTTAAAGTTTCTTGATCATCAGTTTCAGCAGGAATATCATCGTCCTCATCAATGTCATCTTCACCTAATAATTTAAGGTTTTGATCTTCTTCATCATCGTCATCAAGAATATCAAATTTTTGAATTGTAGGTGCAATCTTTTCTTCAATATCGTCAACAGAGTACCAATCGCGAAGTCCCCATTGATTTTCGCCGACATTTAAGAAACGACCATCTGTATTAAGATCAGTATAGAATTGAACAACACGATTCTCAATATCATCGTACTCATAACCACCTAGAGATTTAAACTCGTCGATAATATCGTATAAATTCATTGTTGTTTGTTTATCATTTAATAAAGTGTAAGCCATATCGATAAATGACTTCTCATCAACCATTTCTTTTGTGTAATCTTGAATTTTCATTAAAATACTTCCTTTCAAAGGATTTTTCTCTTATTTAAACGTCAAATTTTCATTAATTAATAGTAACAAAAATAAATTATAAATGACAACTACTGATTTAGCAATCACTACTCGTAGTTCAATTGATGTAAACTTTCAGTTGATAGACTAGTAGTTGATATACTTCTCAAATAGAACATAGTCTTCAGCTTCTTCAATAACCACAAAATTACTATTATCACATAAAGGTTTTAATTCATTATTCTCTCCATATAACGTTATAGCCAAAACCTTGATATCATCAAAATGTTTACGAATATAAGTTGGCAATTGTCTTAGAGCACTTTCCGCTATACCTTCGTTACGATGCTCTTTATTAACTTCTATTGCTGAAATTCTCATTCTATCTTCAATCTGTTCAATAGCAATAAATCCAACTTTTTCATTATCTTTAAGTAAATTAATTACATGAATATTAGCCTCATTTGAAGTTTCGCTTTCAACTAAGCGAAGTGAAGAAACATGTTTAGAATCTAAGTCTAAATAATAGAGTCGTTCTTTACCAATAGGGCCTTCCTCTTTAGTAGCAGTGTGCATAAAGCCAGCGCGTTCATAAACGTTCCACGCTCCTTTATTTTCAGCATCAACTACTAGATACAAATGATTAAAATCTGGGAATAATTCTTGCACATATTGAGGTAAGAACATCATCATCTTCGTTCCATAACCATGACCTTGATATTTCTCATTTACTGATAGAGATCGAACATAAACGACATTTTCAGGTGTATCATAGCCTTCATGTTGATAATATTGATGTAAGACAAAGAATCCCACCACTTGTCCCTCTTGATTCATTGCAATATTGGCTACTCTGTTTTCATCATTTAAAGCATCATCCAAAACTGTTTTAGGTAATGAGGAATAAATCTGCTGTCTCTCACTTAATTTAAATTCATTCACTGCTTCACGATACTTTTCTTCAAACACTTGGACTGTAATACCTTCAAATTCTTTTTTGATAAACATTTATTTAATCCCCTATTCGTTAATTACAACTTCTATTATATATGAAATAAATATTGATTACTATTTAGCTCAATTTTCTTTTTGAAAATTTATCTTACAATAGCATTACCCTATTAAGAAATTAAACAACCTTAAATATAAATTTATTTAAATAATGCTTGTTTTTCAGAGATTTTAATATACTATAGTGAGTGACATATTTTTAATGTGGAGTGAGAGTCAAATGAAGGTAGGTATTGATGCCGGAGGTACATTAATAAAGATAGTGCAAGAACAAGGTAATGAACGCTTTTATCGAACAGAACTTACAACAAATATTGATAAAGTCATTGACTGGCTAAATAATGAAGACATTGAGTCGCTTAACTTAACTGGTGGTAATGCTGGCGTCATTGCTGAGCATATCAAAATTTCAGCACAAAGCTATGTTGAATTTGATGCATCGTCCAGAGGGTTGCGTATATTGTTAGAAGAACAAGGTCATCATATTGATACTTACATATTTGCTAATGTTGGTACAGGGACTTCATTGCACTATTTTGATGGTCAGGATCAACAACGTGTGGGTGGTGTAGGTACCGGTGGCGGTATGATTCAAGGGTTAGGTTACTTGTTATCAAATATTACTGACTATACAGAGCTTACTAATTTAGCACAAAAAGGCGACCGGGATTTTATTGATTTAAAAGTCAAACATATATACAAAGACAGCGAACCACCTATTTCAGGAGATTTAACTGCTGCAAACTTTGGGAATGTGTTACATCACCTAGATAACTATTTCTCATCCGCAGATAAGCTTTCATCAGTGATTGGTGTAGTTGGTGAAGTCATTACAACAATGGCTATTACCTTAGCCCGTGAGTATCAAACCGAAAATGTAGTATATATAGGTTCATCATTTAATAATAATAATTTACTACGTGAAGTAATTGAAAATTATACAGTATTGAGAGGTTTTAAACCTTATTATATTGAAAATGGTGCATTTTCAGGTGCACTAGGTGCTTTACATTTGTAAATAATAAAACAACGGTAGTGAATTAAAGGAAAATAATTTTTTTTAAAATTAATTTCCCATTCACTACCGTTGTCATTATTTAATAAGTTAAAAAGTTATTTCGTTAGATAATTTTTGTGCAGATACAACTGTGCCCACAACTCCAGGTTTTAAGTCAATAGCTACTGCTTTATCATCATCACGTAACTTATCTAACCACTCTCCAAAAACTTTACCTTCAATTTCGATAATTTCACATTCCTCAAAATCTTCATCTCGTACCTTAGACGCACGATTTTTAATACTCCAAACCGGCATAATATGAGGTTTTTGATGTTCATCATCACTAATCATGACAAAGTTTTTCTCATTTTTATTAGTTAAACCATAAACTTCATCGTATTTAGCTACATCTTTAACAAATTCTTTAATTCTGATGTCATCAAGTTCTGACATCAATTCATCAGTCATTTTAATAACATCCACTAATTGTCCATTTTCTTCATTATTAACATTAACTAAGATTTCATCACCTTCATCAAATAAATCATCTAATTCATATGTGACGAATCTGTCAATATCAGCTCGAACAACCTTATCATAATCTATAGAATGTTGAGATAAATATGATTCAGCCATAGCTTCATCTGTCCACATAGCAATATAAGATTGTTCTTTTTGATTTAACCTTACTAACTTCTTATTTTTTGAAGCAAAATAAATATATTCGTTTATTAAAATATCCTTGAAAAATGCTTCATATTTGTACGACATGTCAAACCCTCAATTCATTAGTTATTCGTATAGTGTGTCAATTTAAATGTTAAACGACTAATAATTGATAGTCAATCGTGTACAATTAATAATATTATTTCGTTATATCCTGTAATTAAATCTGGTTATTTCTGAAAATTTCGAAAATATAATTTTTACTAAATATCTATTTGCATTTGTCGAGTATGACTTATAAACCTAATTCTTTAATAAACTCATTTTCATGCTGAATAATTTCTTCTTTACTTGATCCGTGCCATATACATCCAAATCGAGAATTCACTTTATCTTTGCCATACCAATCGCCATCATAATATGAAAGTGGATAAAGAACACCCTTCTTGATATATTTAATGATTGTATTATAAAAATGTGTATTATCACCGTTAGAAAAATAACTATAAAATTTATGATATCCTTTTGCTAAATCCTTTGCGAGCAACAACATACTTGTTGAACCATTTTGTCTAAAATTCAAATCAATTGCAAAGACGTCATTATTTTTATCTACTAACAAATCAAATCCAGCAACCCCAAAGAATCCTTTACTTACACCTATCTCCATAATTTCTTTGCCGGCATCAATGACATGCTGAGGTACATCATTAACATTTTCATTCCCGTTATAAAAACCATACTCATTCGTTAGTTGTTGGGCTGTACCTAAATATTTAATTCCTAAATCAGGAGCATAAGCATATTGAACGCAGTAGTTATTAACCGCTTCAATTTTTTGTTCAATTATTAAATAATCTGTAGCTTCAGTGGCTTCTTTAATGCGAATTTTAGCTTGTTCTAAATCTTGATCATTGTAGCAAATCATTACACCATAGCCACCTGCTGTAGGTAAGTCATCTCCGGGTTTAATTACGAATGGATAAGACCAAGACTTAATTCGAGTTTCAAATTCTTCTATAGGTACAATCTCTCTATCAGGTAAATATTTGTTGTTCGTCCATTCAGGTATCCTTGATTTATTATTTAAAGCAACAAATATGTCTTTATTAAGTGCATAATACTCTTTCTCTAAAATATCTTCATCATGTATATATTGAAAATAAATTTTCTTACCATCTTTATGAGCTAAAGTTTGTAATAATTCTTCATATGTCTCTTTATTATTAAACTTGTAAATGTGAGTTGGAATTTGCTTTCCTACTAATTCAAATAGGTATGCTAATTTCTCAGTAACACTTGCTTCATGCACAATAACTGGAAAGCGATTAGCGATGAGTAATTCTCTTCCAGTTAAAAAATTAGATTGATGTTCATCAGGTTTTAACCATGGATTAGAGATATATGAAGGTCTAGATGTATAAACCACATCATCATTGTATAAATCACTTAAAGTCAACATCGGCCCATTTACTTTTTCATTCATTATTTAACATGCCCCTTTATATGAGTATGTTCTTCAACAATTTCATTGAATAACTTCTCATTTTCAATTAATTCTAAGCCCATTAAG
>VNIW01000196.1_pt1 | contig 32269 bp, 31 predicted proteins | sample 7248591 | NCBI WGS metagenome assembly VNIW01 (sample SAMN12251776, study PRJNA551026) | human skin metagenome | isolation source: skin samples from patients infected with Netherton Syndrome | host: Homo sapiens | place: France:Paris | reverse complement strand
GCATAGCCAAGTGGTAAGGCAGAGGTCTGCAAAACCTTTATCACCGGTTCAAATCCGGTTGCCGCCTCCAGGTTATGCGGGAGTAGTTCAACTTTTAGAACACATTCCTTCCCGGAATGAGGTATAGGTGTAAATCCTATCTTCCGCTCCAATTTAAAACCTTATATGCGGGAGTAGTTCAACTCTTAGAATACATTTCTTCCTGAAATGAGATATAGGTGCAAATCCTATCTTCCGCTCCATTTTTAAACTTATGCGGGAGTAGTTCAACTTTTAGAACACATTCCTTCCCGGAATGAGATATAGGTGTAAATCCTATCTTCCGCTCCAATATTGCTTCCAACAGGAAGTTTTTTATTTATAACTGTGCCGGCGTGGCGGAATTGGCAGACGCGCGGGACTCAAAATCCCGTTCCTTTATTGGAGTGTCGGTTCGACCCCGACCGCCGGTATATTGACCTCTAAACATTGTAGTGTTTAGAGGTTTTTTATTATGTGAAAAATTCAAATGAAATCCTAATAAGTCATAAAGCTATTTTGCGACGATAGTTCATAGACCATATATTGAAATCGAGCCAACTGTTGAGCATATTTCTGTAGTAATGATTCTTTGCCAAAACTTGTAGTAACAAAATTTTTTACATATTTTTAAGCGGGATTGTAACTAGTAGCTTTCCCTCGACTTATGCAATTATATTATCATTGGAAACCTAAAACTTTTGATTAATTTTTACTTAGATATGATAGAAAGATATTATAAAAAGTTTGAGAAATCATTATAAATTGATACTTACAGGTAATTAAACCTTAGTACAAGATATACAATTTTATAAAGGTAATACTAAATTGGAATAAGATATTGTAATTTTTAAGAGTTGCTAGTGAAATGGAATATTTGGTTAATCAGTCATTATCTTTGTTGAATTAGCTAATAAAGACGTTATAGTCTTAGAATTGAGGTCCTGTTTATATCACTATATTTGATTTTTTACGATTAATGAAAATTTTGGTTGTTTAATGCCGATGAGTATAATATTATTAATCTAATGTAATTATTGGAGGTTTGAAATGACTAAACAACATGTTAATGTAAAAGGTTTCTTTAGTAATATATTGAATGCTGTAGGGGCCGGAGTAGTTATTGCGCTGTTGCCTAATGCCTTATTGGGGGAGTTATTAAAGCTATTTAAGGATGATTACCAATTTTTGGGTATGATTTTTCAATTGGTTACTGTTATACAATCATTTATGGCATTTATAATAGGTGTTTTAGCAGCACATCAATTTAAATTTAATGGTGCTGGTGCTACGCTGATTGGAACTTCTGCAATGTTAGGTTCTGGTGCGATACATATTACAACTAGTGGGGTTACCTTAAAAGGTATCGGCGATATAATTAATGTTATTTTAGTAGTAATTGTTGCTTGTTTTTTATATTTAATTTTTCAGAATAAATTTGGATCTTTAGAGATGATTATTTTACCTGTTGCCATACCTGTATTAAGCGGTATATTTGGCTTGTATACTTTACCGTATGTTCAAACTATAACTAAGGCATTAGGTCATATGATTAATTCATTTACTGAACTTAATCCATTGCTGATGTCTATTCTGATTTGTGTCACGTATTCATTATTAATGGTTACACCGATTTCTTTAGTAGCTATTGCAACGGCTATTAGTTTAGATGGTTTGGGAAGTGGTGCGGCTAATATGGGTATAGTAGCAGCTTGCGTAACTTTCATATTTGGCTCATTAAGGGTAAATTCAGCGGGTGTCAATATTGTATTGTTAATCGGTGCAGCAAAAATGATGATACCAGTTTATTTAAAACATCTTATCATTATGATTCCTTTAGCTATTAATGGCGTAATTGGTGGAGTAATTGCTTATTCGATTGGTATAAAAGGGACACCGCTTTCTGCAGGATTTGGTTATACAGGATTAGTAGGGCCAATAAATGCATTAAATCGTATGACTGGCGATGTAACTATGAATATAATCTTATTAGCGTTTGGTTATTTTATCATACCATTTGCTAGCGCATTTATTATACATGAATTATGCAAAAAAATCATTCCTGGTTATACTAACGATATTTATAGATTTGAAATTCCAAAGCAGTAATATTTGCTTATAAAGAGCATATATACAGTGATATAAAAGAGTGCACAAGATGATTTATTTCATTTTGTGTACTCTTTTTTTAAAAAAGCTATTGCATATATATTTATTTAAATGTATAATAATGAACATCGAAAAGGAGGGGCAATCATGAAAAAGTTAATACAGTTGTTAATGGTTGTTGCCATAGTATGTGGTTTAACGATAGCCAACATAACACCGATTGCACATGCAGAACAGGATAAAAATTGGGAGAAAATTAAAGAAAGTGGAGAACTAAAGGTTGGTTTATCAGCAGATTATGCACCTATGGAATTTGAGCATAATGTTAATGGAAAAAATGAATATGCTGGTGTAGATATTGAACTTGCAAAAAAGATTGCTAAAGATAACCATCTTAAACTAAAAATTATAAATATGCAGTTTGATAGTTTATTGGGAGCATTAAAAACAGGAAAAATTGATATCATCATTTCAGGAATGACTTCAACACCTGAACGTAAAAAAGAAGTCGATTTTAGTGATCCATATATGTATTCTAATAATACGGTTTTAGTCAAGAAAAGTGATGCTAAAAAGTATCATTCATTAAAAGATTTAGCTAATAAAAAAATAGCTGTTCAAAAATCTACTGAGCAAGAAAAAATTGCACAGACTGAAATAGAAAACGCAAGTATCACTTCTTTGACGCGTTTACCAGATGCTATTCTTTCTTTAAAAAGTCATAAAGTAGATGCGGTAGTAATTGAGAAACCTGTAGCAGAAGCATATTTAAAGCAAAATAAAGAATTAACTTTAGCATCTGTGAAATTTAATGAGGATAAAAAGTCAACAGTTATAGCTATACCTAAAGATTCTCCAGAGGTAATGGCACATATCAATAAATCGATTAAAGATGTCAAAGATCATAATTTAATTGATAAATATATGGATAAAGCTTCTAAAGAAATGTCAGATGATGGTAACTTTTTTACTAAATATGGCAGTTTCTTCGTTAAAGGTATAGTCAATACAATTATATTATCAGCTATTGGCGTTATTATTGGTGCAGTTTTGGGAACGCTAATTGCATTAGCAAAATTGAGTAAAATTAAAATCATTTCGTGGATAGCTGCTGCTTATATTGAAATAATTAGAGGAACACCATTACTTGTGCAAGTATTTATTGTGTTCTTTGGTACTACTGCTGCATTAGGATTAGATATTTCAGCATTTATTTGCGGGATAATCGCTTTAATTATTAACTCATCAGCATATATTGCTGAAATTATTAGAGCTGGTATCAATGCAGTAGATAAAGGACAAACGGAGGCAGCTCAGTGTTTAGGTTTGAATTACAATCAAACAATGAAAAATGTCATTATGCCACAAGCGATTAAAAACATTTTACCTGCTTTAGGAAATGAATTTGTGACATTGATTAAAGAGTCATCAATCGTATCAACAATTGGTGTGAGTGAGGTTATGTTTAATTCTCAAGTTGTTCAAGGCATATCATTTGATCCGTTTACACCATTACTACTAGCTGCGGGATTATATTTTGTTTTAACATTCTCATTATCTAGAATTATGACTTTAATTGAAGGGAGAATGAAGGCCAGTGATTAAAATTAAAAATTTAATTAAGTCGTTTGATAAAAATGAAGTACTCAAAGATATAAATTTAGAGGTTCATAAAGGTGAAGTTGTATCCATTATTGGGCCATCAGGGAGCGGTAAAAGTACATTATTAAGATGTATGAATTTACTTGAACAACCAACAGATGGACATGTAATTTTTGAAGGAAAAGAATTAACAAGTAAAGACGTTAATTTAAATGAATTACGCCAAAATATGGGAATGGTTTTTCAAAGTTTTAACTTATTTCCACACAAAACAGTACTTGAAAATATATACATGGCACCGAAATTATTAAAAAAAGGTGATTTAGACACGTTAAAAAAAGAAGCACATAATTTATTAGAAAAAGTTGGTTTGGCGGAAAAAGCTGAAAATTATCCGAATCAACTTTCTGGAGGTCAAAAACAAAGAGTCGCAATTGCTAGAGCTTTGGCAATGCATCCAGACGTCATATTATTTGATGAACCAACATCTGCATTAGATCCAGAAGTTGTTAATGATGTGTTAAAAGTCATAAAATCTTTAGCTAAAGAAGGTATGACAATGGTTATAGTAACGCATGAAATGAGTTTTGCGAAAGATGTTAGTGATAAAGTTATCTTCATGGCTGATGGCTATGTTGTTGAAACAGGCAAGCCTGAAGATATATTTGAACATCCAAAAGAACAAAGAACTCAAAATTTCTTATCACGTGTATTATCATAGTCTAGTGATATTGTGACATAGATGTCTCTGACAAGTTGAAGGGAGCAGGATAGAATTCATTATGAAATTCTATCCTGCCTCTTGGTAAGGTTGACAAGGATTGAAAAAAGCTTGGTATAAGCGCATTTTCTATCCATTCAACTACTGCCAATATTTAGTCATAGGTTAAAAACATAATTATGTTCCAGATTCTTCATTATTATATTAAGTGGATTAAGATAAAGCATAGTTTTTTCAAGTACAAATTATTGAAGATAAAAGAAGCACAAAGTTGATTTATTTAAAACCATCTTTGTGCTGTTTTTTTGATTTTACGTCCCATCTTGTATTTTAATTTAAAGATTAACATGTTTTGATTAATGAAAAATTTATAGTTCTATCAATTTCAATTTCATTTGTGAATTTTTATCCAAGTGTTAGTGTGAAATTGTGGTAAAATGACTTATGTAAATTTTCAATGGGAGGCTTAGAGTTGAATACAGCTCATTTAAAAACAGAAATTATTCAATTTGCGCACAGCATTGGAATTGATCAAATAGGTTTTACTACAGCTGATCCATTTGATGAATTGAAGCAAAAATTAGAAGATTATCATGCAAAAGGTTACGCATCTGGATTTGAAGAATCTGATATAGCATTAAGAACAGAACCAAAACTTAGCTTGCCTACTGCGCGCTCTATCATCGCAATTGCTGTCGGATATCCTAATAAATTAAAAGGTGCGCCTAAAAGTGTACGTGGTGATCGCAGAGGTATGTTTGCACGTGCTTCATGGGGACAAGATTATCATACAATTATGCGGAATAGACTAGATAAATTAGCTGAAGTTATTCAAAGTAAAGTGCCTGATGTTGAAATACAAAGTATGGTTGATACAGGTGTTTTATCGGATAGAGCTGTAGCTGAGCGTGCAGGTCTAGGTTTTGTTGGAAAAAATGGCTTTATTATTAATGCAGAATTGGGAACTTGGTCATATTTAGGAGAAATGTTAGTTAGTATTCCTTTTGAACCAGATGATCCCATTTTAGATAGTTGTGGTGATTGTACAATTTGTGTTGATCGTTGCCCAACAGGTGCTCTAGTTGGTAACGGACAACTAAATAGTCAAAAGTGTATTAGCTTTTTAACACAAACAAAAGGATATTTAGCTGATGAATATCGTTATAAAATAGGGAATCGTTTATATGGTTGTGACACGTGTCAACAAGTATGTCCTAAAAATAAAGGGATCAATACTGAACACGATGATATTATTCTAGAACCAGAAATTTTAAAACCAAGATTAATTCCATTATTACAAATGAGTAATAAAGAATTTAAAAATACTTATGGACATTTAGCTGGTGCGTGGCGAGGAAAGAAACCTATTCAAAGAAATGCAATTATTGCCTTAGCACATTTTAAAGCTAAAGAAGCACTACCCGAATTAAAAGAAGTTGCACTTAATGATAAAAGACCAATGATAAGAGCAACAGCTTACTGGGCAATAGGACAAATCGATGGTTATAATGCGCAATCATTTATCGATGCACATTTTGCTAAAGAAGTTGAAGAAGTACAACAAGAAATGATAAAAGGTTTAGAAATGAGGAGAAATTAAAATGACAAATCATATTGTTTTATATCAACCAGAAATACCTGCTAATACAGGTAATATAGCTCGTACATGTGCTGGCACTGACACACATTTACATTTAATAAAACCACTCGGATTTAGTACTGATGATAAAATGTTGAAACGTGCAGGTCTAGATTATTGGAAATTTGTAAATATTACTTATCATGAAAGTATTGAATCATTTTTTGAAACAACTTCAGGTAAATACTTTTTACTAACTAAATTTGGTAAAAAAACATATAGTGATTTTGATTTCTCTGATCGTGATGACGATTTGTATTTTATATTTGGCCGTGAAACTACAGGATTGCCACAATGGGTAAAAGAAAAATATGCTGACACTGCCTTAAGAATTCCAATGAACAGTAATATACGGTCTTTAAATTTATCAAATACAGCTGCTTTGCTTATTTATGAAGCATTAAGACAACAAAAATTTTACGGTTTGTCATAAATAAGGGAAATAGTGACTTAATTTATTTCATTGTAATTTAATGATATATTTATATTGATATTAAAAAGCGATGATATATCATAGTTTTAATAGCCTTAGATAGGGTAATATACAATTAATATCATTAATTTTTATTAAAGTTATAATTGAGGAGTGTAATAAAAAATGGCAATGAACTTTAAAGTATTTGAAAATAAAGATCAAGTTGCAGAGTATTCAGCAGATATCATTAGAAAACAATTTAACAATAATCCTACTACAATTGCTGGATTTCATTTAAACAAAGAGGCATCACCAGTACTTGATATGCTTAAAAAGAATGTTGACCAACATGCGGTTGACTTCAGCCAAATTAACATTCTTGACTATGATCAAAATCAAGAATATTTCAAAGCGCTGGGGGTTCCTGAGAGTCAAATTTATCCTATCTCATACGATCAAGATGCTGAAGCGTTTATCTCTGATAAAATCAAAACAAAAGATAATAAAGGGAAACTAATATTACAAGTAGCTTCAATTGATGATCAAGGAAACCTTAATATCAGTCTACGTCAAGGATTGTTAAATGCTAGAGAAATTATCTTAGTCATTACAGGACATAATAAAAAAGAAGTAGTAGAAAAACTGTATAATGAAAATGGAAAATCTAATTTTGAACCTGCTGATTTAAAAGCACATCGTATGGTAACGGTTATTTTAGACGAAGCGGCAGCTGAAGGTTTGCCAGAAGATGTACGTCATTACTTTACTGATCGGTTTGCTTAAAGTAAAAGCGATTATGAATAATATAGTGAGGTCATTTTAATGTCAAAAGAAAAAAAGAGTCGTTTAAATTATCATGAGGAAGAGAATGCGATGGTTGAAAATTTAGAAGACTTAAAAGAGCTGGGCAAAGAAATGGAACACATCTCAGAGAAAAATGACGAAGAAAAAGTTAATCAATCGCATGATACATCAAAGTCTTCAAATTCATAAAGACTAACAAAATGATTTGTAATGAATGCTTATGATGTAAATACTATATAATATAATTAAAAAGGGACGAGATTATAAAGTCAAAATGACTTATCTCGTTCCTTTTTAATTTAATCTGAAGCACGTCAGATTTTATGCTAAAATTAGAAGAAAACATTTAGAGGAGAAAGCGAATGTTCAGCAAATATTGGTTACATATCATCATATTAACGATAATTATTAGTTTGATTTCAATTAAAGGTTTCCCGATTGCTTTGGGAGCTTTATATTTACCTATATTATTTAAAGTTGTGAAGTTACAGCTTAATTTATCTAAAGGACTTGTAGATGATGTTAATGCAATTGCTTTTTTAAAGAGTAATCGCATCGGCATAGTGATTAGTGTTGTGTGCATATTATTAGTTACGGGGATACTATGTTACACACTTGATCATTTATATAGCAATTTCAATGGAATATTAGGCTTGTTAATCTCATTCAGTCCAATTACCTTAACTTTAAGTGTCATTTTATATATCATGTCAGCTTTTGCAACAGTGCAAGCCGTCAAAAATAAATACACTAAGTAAAGAAATAATATCGATTAACTATACTTAATTGGATTTTAGTGAAAACGTTTTATTTGCGCGTTGCCCTTTGATTTTAAATAGTGCTATACTACTGTTAAACAATCAATTGATAAGGGGAGATACACGTATGTCAGTACGAATTGAACATGATACATTTGGAGAAATAGAAGTGCCTGCTGATAAGTATTGGGGGGCACAAACGGAACGTAGTAAACGTAACTTTCCAGTTGGCAAAGAACAAATGCCTATTGAAGTGATTTACGGCTTTGCGCAATTGAAACGTGCTGCTGCATTAGCTAATCACGAATTAGGAAAGTTAAGTGATGCTAAAGCAAATGCCATTGTGTATGCGTGTGATCAGATTTTGAATGGTAATTTAGACAATCATTTTCCATTGGTAGTGTGGCAAACAGGCAGTGGTACACAAAGTAATATGAACGTGAATGAAGTAGTAAGTTACGTGGCTAATCAATATTTACAAGAACAACAAAGCGATGAGCAGATTCATCCCAATGATGATGTCAATAAATCACAAAGTTCTAATGACACATTTCCAACTGCGATGCATGTAGCACTTTATCATGAAATTGAAACCAAACTTGTTCCCGCTTTACAGCAATTACGTACCACTTTTGAAGAAAAGGAACATTCATTTAATCATATTATTAAAATTGGACGGACACATCTACAAGATGCAACACCTATTCGTTTAGGACAAGAAATAAGTGGTTGGCGTTATATGCTAGAAAAGTGTGAGACATTATTAGCAGAGTCAAAATGTCACATATTAAATTTAGCGATTGGTGGAACTGCAGTAGGTACTGGTATTAATGCTCACCCACAATTTGGAGATAAAGTGGCGACATATATTGCGACAAACACAGGATATCCATTTGTATCATCTGAAAATAAATTTCATGCATTAACATCACATGATGAAGTTGTGCAATTGCACGGTTCATTAAAGGCACTTGCTGCAGATTTGATGAAAATAGCTAATGATATTCGATGGTTAGCCTCTGGTCCTAGAGCTGGTTTGGCAGAAATTTCTATCCCTGAAAATGAACCAGGTTCATCTATCATGCCAGGTAAAGTGAATCCAACACAATGTGAAATGTTAACTATGGTGGCAATTCAAGTCATGGGCAATGATACGACTGTAGGTATTGCTAGCTCACAAGGTAATTTTGAATTGAATGTCTTTAAACCGGTCATTTTACACAACATACTACAATCCATTTATTTATTAGCTGATGGTATGCAAACCTTTAACGATAACTGTGCGAAAGGTATCGAACCAATCGAAGAAAATATTAATAATTATTTAAATCAATCATTAATGCTAGTAACTGCTTTAAATCCACATATTGGTTATGAAAAAGCAGCACAAATTGCCAAAAAAGCGCATAAAGAAGGATTAACCTTAAAAGAATCTGCAATTGCTTCTGGTTATGTTACAGAAGCTCAATTTGAAACATGGATAAAACCTGAAAGCATGGTTGATCCTCATTAACAGGCAATAATAAATTGCTGAGCCTCAGTAATAACTCATAGTATCGTTACTGAGGCCGCAATGTTTATTTGGTAATAGGATTGTCATCTAAGTTAACTGATATAAACTGTTGAGTTAAAGGATGGACAAAATCAATTTGATAACTTTTTAATTCTAATTTTCGTAGTTTTGAATCACCATATAAAGGGTCACCAATAACAGGGTGTCCTATTTCAGCTAAATGTACTCTAATTTGATGTGTGCGTCCTGTATCTAGCTTAATATCTAACTGGCATACACCTTCTTTTAACATTGTGGAAGCAAGTATATGTGTAATGGCACGTTGTCCAGTATTAGATATGCGACGCTTATTGGGATGGAATTTATCTTTACCTATTGGCATATCTATAGTTTGAGGTTTTATGGGCAATAGTGCATTAACGTTTGCTTTGTAGATTCGAGTAATTTTATTGTCCTCTAGCATTCGGTCAAGAATTTTTTTCATAAGTGGATTTTTAGCAATGATGAGTAACCCAACTGTTTCTTGATCTAAACGATGTATGGGTTCAGCATACTCACTATCTAATGTATAAATGATGTGGTTCATTAATGTGTTGCTTTCTTTTAGATCATTAGGATGCGTTTTGACGCCTTTTGGTTTCATTACGATAGCTAAATCATCATCTTCATAATAAATTTGAGCGTAACGATAACTTGGTAAATAATTACTTTTTTCTTCATCAGTAGGAATTTCAACACAATCCATGGTATGGACTTGATTACTTAATCTAGCAGGTGCGTTGTTAATCGTAATTTCTTTTGACATATTCAGCTGATGTAAATCTTTTTTAGGAACTTTTAAAGTTTGAAAAATTTCTCTTAATGTTAGGTTGTTATAATCTTCAGGTATTTTAAATTTCATAGAATCCTCCTACGCATTCTCTATCATCTTATCATAATTTTTAAATAACATAACGTGTAACTGTTTAATTTTCATCATTTTACAAGAATGATCAATAAAATTTATTTTTAAAATTAAAACCACACATGTATAATATAAATAATATGGCTGGTAATTGGAGAGATTTTATGTCACAACCTTCTCGTTTGGCATTGCTAAAAGAAATAGCGGAATTTTTAAATGAAGAAACAGAAATGTATAGTATGATGAATGGTGCTTTGCATTATTTATTGCAGGGCAGCCAGTTTACTACTGGTTGGATTTTCTTTATTGATGACAGTGGACATCATGAATTGGTTGCTGATGCGGATTTACCTGGTGCTTTACAGCGTGAGCAGTGTCAATTTATGCATGAAGGTTCATGTTGGTGTGTACGTGCATATCATAATCATAAACTGACAAAGGCATCTAATATTATCAATTGTTCGCGTATAAATTTGGCCGCCCAAGCCTATAGCGATGAAACAGAAGACATCACACATCATGCAACGGTGCCACTCAAATCAGGAGATGAACAGTTTGGGCTGCTTAATGTTGCAGCTCCTCATAAACATACATATAGTGATGATGATTTAGAACTTTTAGAATCTGTCGCTTTTCAAATTGGCTCTGCAATTAAACGTATCTTACTTACCAACAAAGAAAAAGAACGTGCGCGTGTCAATGAGCGTAACCGACTAGCTAGAGATTTACATGATTCAGTTAATCAGATGCTATTTTCTCTAAAGATTACCGCTCATGCTGCCCAAGGCATGACAACGGATAAATCTGCCCAAAAAGCATTTCAAACCATTGAAGATATCAGCCAATCAGCAGTAAATGAAATGCGTTCATTAATATGGCAATTGAAACCAGTTGGGTTAGAGCAAGGACTAGTTCATGCATTATATCACTATAGTGAACTACTACAAATAAACTTAAATGTCTCTGTAGATGGTTTGATTAAATTACCTAATACCATTGAGGAAAATATATATCGTATTGCTCAAGAAGCGATGAATAATGTCAAGAAACATGCAAATACAGAAGATGTTGATGTAACTATTAAACAGCACAATGACATGCTCTATATGTCTATTGTGGATCAAGGAAAAGGATTTGATATTACTCAGGTAACTGATAATCAATCATTAGGGTTGAAAAATTTAAAACAGCGGGTCGGTTCAATGAAAGGCAAGATTGAAATACACGCAGAAGTAGGCCAAGGAACCGCAATTTATATTGAAATTCCATTAACATAATTACGCAAAGGAGTTGTCTCTGTGGCGGATATCATACTCGTAGATGATCATCATATTGTCCGACAAGGATTAGAATTTTTGTTATCAACAGTTGAAGAATTCAATGTCATTGAAAGCTTTGCGAATGGTGCATCATTTATAAGTTATTTAAGTGAGAACCAGCCACCTGATATTGTTTTATTAGATTTGGTAATGCCTGAGATGAATGGTATTGAGGTGACTGAATTTTTAAAAAAGAACTATTCTGACATCAAAGTGCTGGTATTAACAAGTTATGTAGATGACGAACATGTCATTTCTGCGATAAATAAGGGTGCAGATGGCTATGAAATGAAAGATGTAGAACCAGCAAAGCTTATTGAAACAATACGACGTGTTTTAGCAGGTGAACGCATTATTCACCCAGAAGCCAAAACTGTAATGGAAGCTGTGGCTAAAAAACCGCATTATACCAATAAATTATCAAAACGAGAAATTGACGTTTTACGAGAAATGGTCAAAGGAAAAACAAACAGAGAGATTGCTGAAACATTATTTGTATCAGAAAAAACAATAAAAACGCATGTTAGTCACATTTTTAATAAGTTACAAGTCTCAGATCGTACTCAAGCTGCTATTTATGCTATGCAAAATAACTTGATTTGATACTGAAATCAAAGTGTTGGATTATTTAGATAATTTTGTCTTTATAAAAAAAGTCAGTAAAGTAAAATTCACTCTTTTAATTTTGCGAAAAATATATTAAGATGTAATTTGTGTTTCAAGAAATGTGTATTATTGCAATTTCTTGTGTCCGGAAAAAATTATAGAAGATTCCCTAACAGAAAGGTAGATAATATAATGGATAGACAGAGTTTTACAGATTTAATTCAAACAAAATTTAAAATGGTTAGAATAGAAGCCGGTTATACTCAAGATACAATGGCTCAAACCATTGGACTTTCAAAAAAGACATTAGTTCAAATTGAAAAAGAACGTGTTTTACCAAATTGGACGACTTGTGTATCAATTTGTGCACTATTTAGAAATTCAGATGTCTTAAATAGTACATTTGGTTGTGATCCTTTAGAAATTGTACAAACAATTTCACGTAATCATTGTGCATATCCTAACCACGAAACAACAAGTGATATCTACTGGAATACATTAGAATCACGCTATGGTTACATATTACAAGGCAATAAAGTTAGCGATATTTATCGCGTATTAAACCCAGATAAACAGCCTATTTTTGGGACTTCTAAGTTGAGAGAAGCAGAAACATATTTTACTCGTAATGCAAAAGACGAATTACTACATGTTTAATAACAACATTTGAGTGACAAGAGAATCGATAATGGATTAAGTCATTCAAACCATTAGATTAAAGCACTTAATTGGAATGGATATGTGAGGGTAAGACAAGTTATTCGAGTCTTATCCTCATTTTAATTTTTGTTATAGTGTCATCTCATAGCATTAGAATGCTAGTATGATATAATGCGGTACAAAATGATAAGACAATAGGAGTATATGTTTATGCATGCTTTTTTAATTATTTTATTTATGGTTGTCATTGGTGCGATTATTGGAGGTATAACCAATATAATTGCTATTCGAATGTTATTCCACCCTTATCGACCTCACTATTTCTTGAAAATTCGTATTCCATTTACACCCGGCTTAATTCCTAAAAGGCGCGGTGAAATTGCAACTAAAATAGGTCAAGTTATAGAAGAACACCTTTTAACCGAAAAACTTATCCGTCAAAAACTAATGCAACCTGAAACTAAACAATCCATTCAAGATATGATTCAACATCAGATTAGTCGATTACGCAAAGATCGAGTTACATTGCAACAGGTAGCTCAAAAATTAAACTTTGATATGGAACATTTTGTTATAAGTAAAATGCCTTCTGAAGTCGAGAAACTATTTATTCAGTTTTATAAGGACCACAAACATAAAACGATTGAAGATATACTGCCTAAGAGCATGATGGATTTAGCAGAAGATAAAATAGATGCATTAGAAGCATTGCTGATTGATAGAGTTCATCGTTATTTAACATCGACACGCGGGAGACACGATATTGAAGACATGTTAGATACTTTCTTTTTAGAAAAAGGAAAAATTATTGGACTATTACAAATGTTTATGACAAAGGAAAGTATTGCCGAACGTATTCAGCATGAATTAATTCGCCTAACTCATCACCCTAAGGCAAATGCCATATTGAAGAATATTATCCGTAACGAATATACTACTTTTAAAGGGAAAAAGTTAAATGAAATCGTCTCAATGGAACAAGTAAGACAAATAGCTACATCGTGTGCAGAAATGGCTGCTGTTACAAATAAAGTCAATATACCACTAAGTGATTTAGCACCTAAATTATTCAATTATCTAGAACAGCATATTGCTAAACAACTGACACAGGTCGCTATACAATTTCTATCTACTGAATTAGCTACTATTATGAAAAAGTTTAATTTAAGAGCAGTAATTGAAGAACAAATTAATACGTTTGATTTAGATTATATAGAACGTTTAATAATTGATATTGCTAAAAAAGAATTAAATTTAATAATGTCATTAGGCTTTTTATTAGGCGGCATTATAGGGCTACTACAAGGTATAGTCGCAATCTTTGTGTAAGCAATCAGTTTATGTTAAAGTATTAAAGAGTTGTTAATAAATTTTAGAAGGAGTGTCAATACAACATGGCAGTAAATTTATATGATTATGCAAACCAATTAGAACAAGCATTAAGAGATAGTGATGAATATAAAGCAATCAAAGATGCTTTTTCTAAAGTAAAAGCTAATGAAGATTCAAAAAAATTATTTGATGAATTCCGTGAAACACAAATGAGTTTCCAACAAAAACAAATGCAAGGTGAAGAAATTCCAGAAGAAGACTTGCAAAAAGCCCAAGAACAAGCTCAAGAAATTGAAAAAGATGAAAATATTTCTGAGTTAATGGCAGCAGAACAAAAAATGAGTCAAGTATTCCAAGAAATCAATCAAATTATTGTTAAACCATTAGATGAGATTTACGCTGACTAATTTAATGTTATAAAACATGTGATTTAAAACTTCTCGAAGATAATACAAACTTCGAGAAGTTTTTTTATAGATGATAAGGAAATTATTACTGTTAGCTTGTCTTGCAATCGACTGTCATGTTCAATTTATGATAAAATAAAGTAATACATAACTACCTTAATTAAGGAGATACATGCAAATGATAAAATTTATTCACTGTGCGGATTTGCATCTAGATAGCCCTTTTAAATCAAAGAGCCATTTAAGTTCAAAAATATTTGAGGATGTGCAAAAAAGTGCATATGAAAGTTTCAAAAAAATTGTCGATATTGCTTTAAAAGAAGAAGTTGATTTCGTTCTTATTGCAGGGGATTTGTTTGATAGTAATAATAGAACGTTAAAAGCTGAAGTATTTTTGAGAGAGCAATTTAAGCGTTTAGAACGTGAGCAAATATTTGTATATATTTGTCACGGCAACCATGATCCACTAAGTGCTAATATTACTTCAGAATGGCCAGACAATGTGTCTGTATTTTCTAATAAAGTTGAAACTTATCAAGCGATTACAAAAGATGGTGAAACGGTTTATTTACATGGATTCAGTTATCAAAATAATGAAAGTTATGAAAATAAAATCGATGATTATCCTTCAAGTCTAGGAAAGGATGGCATACACATTGGTATTTTACATGGGACTTACAGTAAAACAGCAACCAATGATCGATATACCGAATTTATTTTAGAGAATTTAAAAGAAAAACTCTATCATTATTGGGCACTAGGTCATATTCACGAAAGACAACAATTGAGTGACATGCCTCAAATTTACTATGCTGGTAACATACAAGGTCGACATTTTAATGAACAGGGACAGAAAGGATGTTTACTTGTAGAAGGTGATCATTTAAAACTGACAACACGCTTCATACCAACACAATTTATTCGTTTTGATGAAGCTACAATTACGTCGAAACAATTTTCAAAACAAGGGATTTTTGATGTTATTCAAAAATTTAAAGAGGATGTTAGATCTAAAGGCAAAGCATTTTATCGTTTAACTGTAAACATAGATAGTGATATCACGTTATCATCCCAAGATATTGTACAAATTAAAGAAATGGTACAAGACTATGAGGAAAATGAAACAAACTTTGTTATGGTTGAAGATTTGAATTTTAATTATCTCCAAAATGATGACACCCCATTAATTAAAGAATTTTCTAGCGATTTATTAAAAGATAGTACAATTTATGAAGATGCAATGAGCGATTTATATTTGAATGCTAAAACATCTAAATATTTGGATGATTATACTGGATTTAATAAAGAAGATTTAGTAAATCGTGCTGAAGATATACTAAAAGCAGAGATGAGAGGTGACAATCTTGATAATTAAATCATTAGAAATATATGGATACGGACAATTTGTACACCGTAAGATTGAATTTAATCGAGCATTTACTGAAATATATGGTGAGAATGAAGCGGGTAAATCAACGATTCAAGCATTTATACATTCGATATTATTTGGTTTTCCTACTAAAAAAGAAAAGGAACCCCGTTTAGAGCCACGATTAGGCAACCAATATGGTGGTAAATTGACATTAATTTTAGATGATAATTCTACAATTGAAGTTGAACGAGTTAAGGGACGCGCTCAGGGTGATGTGAAAGTATTTTTAGAAAATGGAACTATTAAAGATGAAGCGTGGCTCAATGCAAAGCTTAATCATATTAATAAAAAAACATACCAAGGTATTTTCTCATTTGACGTTTTAGGACTTCAAGATATTCATCGTAATTTAAATGAGACACAACTACAAAGTTATTTATTAGAAGCTGGTGCGCTCGGCTCGACAGAATTTGGTCATATGGGTGAGGTTATCAGTCAAAAGAAAGAAGAATTATATAAAAAATCGGGAAAAAATCCAATTTTAAATCAGCAATTGGCACAATTAAAAGGGTTGGAAGCTCAAATTCGAGATGAAGAAGCAAAACTTACTGATTACCATCGCTATGTTGATGATAAAGATAAGTCGTCACGTCATCTTGCACACTTAAAAGACAATTTAAGTCAGCTTTCTTCGATGCATGCTGCGAAACAAAAAGAAGTGGCTCTACATGAACAAACACAAGAATGGAAAGAGTTAGAAGGCAAATTAAATATCGAGCCGCTTACTTTCCCAGAACAAGGTATTGATAGATATGAAGCAGCTAAAGGATATAAGCAAACATTAGAACAAGAGATTGGCTTAAAGGAAGAAGTCCTAAAGCAACTTACTAAAGAGAATAAACAATTGTCAGTGCCGAATGACGATACAATAGAACAATTTAAGCAGATATATAGAGAAGAAAGCGATATTAAGCAAAGTGAAATTGAACTGAATGCACGTGCTAAAGAAATATCAGAAAAACAACATGCGCAGCAAGAACATAAGACAAGTGTTGGATGGCAAGAAATTCATCATGATACGGATACCTCTGAAGCGGCTAAGAGCTATGCTAGCTATTTAATCAAAGCACGTCAGGAAGAACAAATACAGCAACAACATTTAACGCGTCTAATAGATGAAAATACAATAGAGCAAACTGCATTAGTGAAAGAGATTGAGGCTTTAGAGCAAGATTTAATTTCTGAAGATGCACTTGCAAAGAAAAAACAATATAATCAACAAAAGTTAGAACTCAATGAAAAAGAAAATTTGTATCAAAAATTAAAGGATACTTTTGAAAATGAAAAAGCCAATAAAATCAAGCGTCAACAGTGGTTAAGATTTAGCTTTGTATTATTAGCAATTGTTGGTATAGCCTTAGCAGTATTTTCATTTATGACACAGAATATGATATTTACTGTAGTATTTGCAGTATTAACGCTTATTTTTATCGTGGGTATATTTTTAGCGAAGGCCAAAACGGTTGATTATAGTGAAACTATTGGTATTGAGATTCAAGATTTAGAGCAGCAATTAAACTATTTAGAAAATGATTACGATTTAGATTTCGATCTAGAAGAACAATATCAACTGCGTGACCAATGGCAAAACGCATTAAAAAATAAAACTATCATTGATGAAAAAATGAAACATCAGCAAGATAAACTTTCAAGTTCACATCAACAATTAGATCGTCATGAACACGATATTAACGAAGTTAAACAATCATTGTTCTTACCAACTAAAATGTCAGATGACTTATTATTAGATAGTATTAAAACAATAAATACTATTAAATCAGACGATAAATTACTTCAGACATTACAACAAGATTATAATCATTTGAATGATAAGATTACTTCGTTTTATGAACAAGCTAAGAGCACGGTGCAACCAGAAATCGAACGCTTTAATCGTTCTTCATTCTTTGATGATTTAAAAGATTGGATTTCAACTTCAGAATCAAATCGTCAACGTAAAGCAGAATTAAATAAACAAATAACACTGTTAAATAATGAATTAACACAACTTCATGCAAATTTAGCAGAAAATACGGCAACGATTGATACATTATTTAATTTTATAGGTGTCAATGATGAAGAAAGTTATTATGCACACCATAAGGCATATCAAACTTATCAACAAAATTTAGCAAGATTCAATGATTTAACAAAATATCTTGAAAATCAAAATTACTCATATGAAGATAGTTCAGCTTTAAGCAAAAAAACAACGGCACAACTAGATAAAGAAGATCAAGTGTTAGCAAAACAAGTAGATGATTATAACGAACAATTTCTTGCCAAACAGCAGGAAGTTAGTGATTTAACTGCTCAAATTAAGCATATGGAAACAGATAGTACGCTGTCAGATTTACGTCATGAATATCATAGCTTAAAAAATCAAATGAATGAAATTGCCAAGGATTGGGCAAGCCTAAGCTATTTACAAGCTTTGGTAAATGAACATATTAAGCAAATTAAAGACAAACGCTTACCTCAAGTAATAAAAGAGGCTACAAATATTTTTAATAAATTAACCAATGCGGCATACGTACAAATTACCTATGCAGATGACAAGATTATGGTTAAACACCATAACGGTCAAGTATTTGAACCTATGGAGTTAAGCCAATCAACAAAAGAAATACTATATATTTCATTACGCCTTAGTTTGATAAAAGTTTTAAAGCCATATTATCATTTGCCAATTATTGTGGATGATGCATTTGTACATTTTGATAAAAAAAGAAAACGTATAATGCTGAATTATTTAAGAGATTTAGCAGAAAATCATCAAGTTCTTTACTTCACTTGTACCAAAGATCAAATTGTGCCATCTAAAGAAATGCTTGTGTTGAACAAACTGGAGGAAGGCGGTAAATAATGAGAAATGTAGAAAATTTAAATCCGGGGGACTCTGTTAATCATTTTTTTCTTATTCATAGAGCGACACAAGGTGTGACAGCTCAAGGTAAGGATTATATGACCTTATTTCTACAAGATAAGAGTGGCGATATTGAAGCGAAACTTTGGACGGTAACTAAAGATGATATGCAATTACTTAAGCCTGAAGAAATTATTAAAGTCAAAGGCGATGTGATTAATTACCGTGGGCGTAAACAAATGAAAGTAAACCAATTTCGTTTAGCAACAGCAGAGGATGGTTTGAAAACACAAGATTTTGTTGATGGTGCACCGATGACACCAGATGAAATTAAAGAAGAAATTTCACATTTTATGTTAGATATTGAAAATGCAAACCTACAACGTATTACGCGATATTTAATCAAAAAATATCAAGATCAGTTTTTCACATTTCCAGCTGCGAGCTCACATCATCATAATTTCGCTAGTGGCTTGAGTTATCATGTCTTAACCATGTTGCGCATTGCTAAAGAGATTTGTGATATTTATTCATTACTTAATCGTAGCTTATTATATAGTGCAATTATTTTACATGATATAGGTAAGGTAAGAGAACTAAGTGGTCCAGTAGCAACAACTTACACGATTGAAGGGAATTTATTAGGCCATATTTCTATAGCAAGTGATGAAGTGGCTGAGGCTGCGAGAGAACTCGGTATCGATGGCGAAGAAGTAATGTTATTAAGACATATGATTTTAGCACATCACGGCAAAATGGAATTTGGTTCACCAAAATTACCACATTTAAAAGAAGCAGAAATCTTATTCTTTATTGATAATATTGATGCTAAAATGAATATGTTTGAAAAAGCATTTAAGAAAACTGATAAAGGTCAGTTTACGGAACGTATTTTTGGACTTGAAAATAGACAATTTTATAATCCAGAATCACTGTAATTAATTTTTTAACCAAGCTCTACATTTTGTAATGATTTTTTAATTATTATATGGTGTAAAAAGCTTGGTTTTTTAATTACATTAAATACACATATCCGATAGTTGATTGTTTATTAAATTACATATAAACAACAAAACTTATTAATATGTTTATTTAAAAGGAAAGTAGACAAAATATGACAAGACATTAATTTATATTTGTGCTATTTTAGGTTTGAAATAGCGCTATCTAAAAAATTCATCGCTGTGTTTTAATGATAAATTCATAAGATTTATAGAAAGAAGGAAATGTTTATGAATGAAAGTGAAAAAATAATTGATATTCATCATCATATTATTCCTCCACTGTATAAAAAGTCACTCAAGAAAATTGGTATAACAATGTCTGGTGGGTATCCAATAAAAGATTGGACTCCTCAGGATAGTCTTGACATGATGGATAAATTGCATATCGACATAGCTGTAACTTCAATTTCAGAGCCAGCAACTTTACCATTTTCAAGAAAACAAGCATCAAAGGTAGCACGTGCAGTTAATGAATATCAAGCAGAATTAAAACAACAATATCCAGATAAATTTAAGAGTTTTGCCCTGATTCCTTTGCCATTTGTTAAAGAGTCAATTAAAGAAATTAAATATGCATTAGATGTCTTAAAATTAGACGGTGTAGGCTTACTATCAAATTACAATGAATCCTTTTTAGGCGATGATTGTTTTGATGATGTAATGCGCGTAATCAATGATAGAAAGGGCATAGTATTTGTGCATCCGAGTTCATCACCTAAGCAATTTAAAAAGCCACAATATGTATTTGCCGATTTTCTTGAGGAATTTACATTTAATACCACTAGAGCGGCTACGAATTTGATTTTAAGTGGTACAGTGGAACGCTATTCAAATATTAAATTTATACTTGCCCATTCTGGAGGTACGCTGCCATATATTAATTGGCGTATTAGTGAAGCAGTAAACACCGAAAAATATATTATGGAAGCACCTGCACAACGTTTAAAATCCTTTATAACAAGTAGTAAAAAAGAAATTGTTAAATCGATTCTACAACATCCTATTCAATATGGACACTTGTTTAAAACATATAAGCATGCACTTTCTGGTTGGTCATCATTAACAAAACCAGCAAATTACTATATTGGTCAATTTTATTATGATACAGCATTATCAACTGGAGAATCGACTTTTGCTAGTTTAAAAGAAGTAACCGATATTTCTCATATTTTATTTGGTTCAGATGCACATTATGCACCGGATAGTTGGATTGCTAAAATGCAAAAAAACATTAGTGAATCTAACTATTTTTCAGAGCAAGATAAGGTGAATATCTTCAATGTAAATAGCTCTCGCATACTTTAAAAATAAGATTGTTTCGTATGATTTAATAAACCTCGCTAAAATATGATGATGAGTTCGCTTATGTATAAGAATAAAAATAAGATTTACGTATCTGCCAATGAGAATTTTAACTTAAATTCAGCAAGACATGACAAAAATGTTATTAAATCAAATATTAGTTTTAGACATGCTCGAAGTCAAACAAGCGTTAATATTTGTCCACATGGCATTAAATATAGGAAAATGGTAGCTTATTCAATTGGCAAAATCATTTCGTTTAAAGAAAAAAAGGGCGGAACAGAATTCATTTTGAATTCGTTGTTCCGCCTCGGCAAGGTTGACTAGAATTGAAAAAAGCTTAGTATAATCGTATTTTCAATCTAGTCAACTACTGCCAATATTTAGTTCATAGCTTGAAACATAATGATGTCCTGTACGCTTTATTAATGTAGTTAGAGAACTTTATCTCTCAACTTATTATTTTATATTTTAAGACATACCCAATTATTGTAATCCTGCAGCACTGCCGCCTGATTGAGCTTGTTGTTGTTGCTTGATTTTATCTGGATTTAAAATTTGATCCTCAACTACTTTTTTAAGATCTCGATCTTTATAATCAACTTTGTATTGATCTAGTAAATCTTTATAAGCATCTGTTAATAACTTAGGATTTTTTTGAACTTTTTGTTCTATCATTTTTTCTTTTATATTAGCTTTCTCACTATTGAAATCTGATTCCTTATCAGCTTTAATAATATGATAGCCATAATCAGTTTTGATAACTTTGGAAACTTTTCCTTCTTTTAAGTCAAATAATGCTTTTTCGAATTCATCAACCATTTGACCTTTAATAACATATCCTAGAGAACCATCTTTTTTGGCACTTGAAGAATCCATTGATTCTTTTTTCGCAATTTCACCGAATTTACTTGGATCCTTTTCAACTTGCTTTTGAATTTCTTCAGCTTTTTCTTTTGCTTTTTTATCAGATAAGCCTTCTTTATCACTATCTTTAGATTTAACTTTTATTAAAATGTGAGATGCTTTTTTAGAATTGTCTTTTACATCTTTATCAGAAACTTTAATTTTATCTGCCAGTAATTGTTTTTGATAGGCAGCTAATTTTTTCTGTTGTTTATAATCATCTAGTGACATTCCTTGTTGCTTTAATGTACTTTCAAATTGATCTTTACCACCATATTTTTTTTGTTCTTGTTTAATTTCATCGTCTATATCTTTTGTATCAACTTTATCTTTATATTTATCTTCTAATATTTTATTTAACATTATACTAAATGAAGTGTTAGCGATTTGTTCATTACCAATTTTTTTCATAACGTCAGCAACTTTGACGTCACCAGCTTTTGATGACATGAGGGTGTTGTCTTTTGAGTCTGCAGCATTTGAACCACAAGCACCAAGTAATAATGCACTTGCAGTAACTGGAATAATAATTCTATTCATAATCTTCATAGTCGAATTCTCCTTTGGTTAATATAACAAAGTTAATATAACACACTTTTTAAGCAGGACCAATTAACTTTGTGCCAGATAGGACCAAAGTACTAGGTGTATATTGACTACATTATTAATTTTTATGCGGTTATTAAAATGATGTAAGGGTGCGAAATATACTTTAGAATGATAGGTAAGCTCAATACAAAACAAGGAAGTATGATTTCTAGAAAAAAGCCAGTAAATGCGTTTTTGTAACTTCATTTACCGGCTTCTTTAGCGACTATACTTTGTATCATTGGTTATGCTAATTTATTTGATAGAATTTAAAGTATATTATTTAACATATTTATTAGTAGCTTTAGTTAAAATATTAATCCCAGACTGATGTTCTTCAATATAATTGCCATAATTTGAAAATAAAATGAGTTTTAAATATAAAAAATCAGTAATGGAATAACCAAAATTTAAAGCAATTAAAAAAACAAAATAGTGACCAAATTCAGGGTGACTCATAATTAATCGAATAAAAATACCAGTTATGATAATAAAAGGTAATAATAAATTTAAACAAAAATAATATTTATTAATGGGTTGACTAACATATATATTGAAAAAAGGTAACCATCTGGATTTAGAAAGTTGATGGATTTTAAATGATTTGTAGTACGATATAAAAAACAGTAAATGAATACATTTATGAATAGGGTATAATGCAATAACAGCACATAACAATATTGGAAAATAATGATCGGAAAGAGGCGTATTAGAGAAATAATACATAATTTCATAACAAATTAAAAACATGATAATGGTAGAGACAAAGCTTAAAAATGCAATTCTTGGTAATCCAAATCTTGAATGAATATCTATTTGTCTCTTACATAAAAACATTAGTCTGCCTCCTTTATCATATGTCATGTATTATCTATCTAAAGTTAGGCTTAGTCAAGTAGTAGTGTAGTGAAATGGAGTATAAATTAAATGACACTTAATTAGTGATTTAAATTCGAAATTCAGTTTGTAAATAATTGAAATAAAAAGGGAGCGGGACAGAATTCATAATGAATTCGTAGTCCCGCCCCGGCAAGGTTGACTAGGATTGAAAAAAGCTTGGTATTAGCGTATTTTCAATCCAGTCAACTAATGCCAATATAGAACTCAGAGCCTAAAATATAATTATGTTCCAAACGCGTATAAATTAAACATAACTATTTATTAATTTTTATCACTTGATAATTCTTCGCTTATTTGTTGACCGCGATTTTGTAAATTTTCAATATGCGATTGTAACTGTTCAATATTTGGATTAATATCTGCTTTAAAGTTACCAATTAAAGATTTAATTTCATCACCAATTGAAGAAGCATAAGCAGTGCTTTCATTTTTTATTTGCTTCGTATAGTCTATCACATTGTAGACATTATGCTTTAAATTTTCAATTTCACGTTCCAACTCTGAATTTGTACCTGTAGGCTCTTTCGCATCAATCGTTGCATTTTTTACGCTTTGATTGTCACGGTTGAGAAATGTAACAGCTACGCCGGCAGCTATTCCAACACCTAGGCCAAATATTATACGTGTTGCTTTCATAAAATATGTCTCCTCGCTTTTTAATGAATTACTTAGTTTATACCCTGGAAGTCCGTGATGTATGCACTAACGTTAAAATTGAGACTGAATTTGCTTTGCAATATCTTCTTTAGCACGATCATCGATGAGGTCTTCATGAGTTTCCCAATGATAGCCGAAGCCATCGACATCATCTTTATATCTTGGTAATAGGTGGAAATGCAGATGAAAGACAGATTGGTCAGCAAACGCTCCATTATTTTGAATGATGTTTAAACCATCAGGATTAAAAGCTTTCTTGATAGCATTTGCTACTTTAGGTAAGGCAACACCAATATGTTGCATTGTTTCAGCATCAGTTTCAAAAATATTAGCAGAAGGCTTTTTAGGAATGAGTAGCGTATGCCCCTTAGTTACTTGTGAAATATCTAAAAATGCATATACATAGTCATCTTCATAAACTTTATAGCTCGGAATATCTCCAGATAAAATTTTACTAAAAATTGTTTCTGACATTAAAATACACTCCTTTAGTCGTACATTTGTTAATATTATATCATTCCTATCAAAATTTTTCGTCTTTAACATAGTTGTAATTTTAGGCTAGAATGATGATTTTTGGTACAATAGTTGCGTGGAGGTGCGATATGACAGTTAAAGTAGAGCATTTAACAGGTGGTTATGGAAAACGGCCTGTCATTTCAGATATAACTTTTGAATTGCAAAAAGGAGAAATTGTAGGTTTAATTGGCTTAAATGGTGCTGGTAAAAGTACTACGATTAAACACATGCTTGGTTTACTAACACCAATGCAAGGCGCATTATCAATTTCAAATACAAATATAAATGATGATATTGAATCATATAGACAAAAATTATCCTATATTCCTGAATCGCCCATTATTTATGAGGAATTAACTTTAAAAGAACATATTGAAATGACTGCAATGGCTTATGGCATATCGAATGAAGAAGCAATGAGACGTGCAGAACCATTATTAAAGTCATTCCGTCTTGAAAAAGAGTTAGACATTTTCCCTAGTCATTTTTCTAAAGGTATGAAGCAAAAAGTTATGATAATATGCGCTTTTATTGTTGATCCAGAATTATATATTATTGATGAACCATTTTTAGGTTTGGATCCTTTAGGTATTCAGTCTATGCTTGATTTGATGGTAGAAAAGAAAAAAGAAAATCGTACCGTGTTAATGAGTACGCATATATTAGCAACAGCAGAACGATATTGTGATCGATTTATTATTTTAGATAAAGGCAAAATTGTTGCGTTTGGTAATTTAGATGAATTGCGAGAACAAACAGGTCTTCATCATCAAACATTAGATGAGATTTATATCCATGTTACTCAAGGTGGCCAATTAGAATGACCATAAAACCTGAAGTCGCTTTATTTAAACAGAGAAAAATCGCAATTCGCAAGGAAAAAAACTATTATAATAAATTTATATTCAATGGTCACTTTTCAGTTTTTCTATTAATTCTTTTAGGTGCTTTTATCATGGGGTATGGACAATGGTTACGCCATATACCACAACACATAGATTATGCACTGATTACAAGCTTTATTGTTGCTATCACTTCTATTTTTCCAATTCGTACACTATTGAAACAAGCGGATGAATTATTTTTATTACCATTTGAACAGCACATGAAAACATATGTGCGTCTAAGTTTAAATTACAGTTTCTATAATCGTATAGCGTTGCAGTTAATCATTCTAGTGGTACTTTATCCATTATTTTCTAAATTACCACATTTTTCTATTTTAAATTATTTGATTTTTGTAGGAATGGTCTTTTTACATTCTTACTTAGGATTATATATACGCTGGCAATGGTACTTAGGTCAAAAATCATCTTGGACGATTAACACTCTTTTAGTCATAATTAATATTTTAGGTTATGAACTTGTGTTAGGATTAAATAATTATTTAGGGTTACTTCTTACTCTTTTAATAGTAGTTAGCTATATAGTTTTGAAAAAGCAAAATGCGGTATCTTTATTCCCTTGGGAGAGAATGATTCGTATTGAGCAACGTCATCATACTAATTATTATAAATTTGTTAATATGTTTACTGACGTTAAACATTTAAAAGAGACCGCCGTGCGTCGTAGATATCTTGATCCATTGTTGGTTATACCAAAAGCTACACGTTTCAATGCTAAAAATATGTATTTATTTCTATTTACACGGAGTTTTGTTAGAGGAAAAGATGCATTTAATATTATTTTACGATTAATTATTATCGCATTAATCTTAATGATATGGTTAGCGAATCCTTTTGTTACCATTGTCATCGGTTGCTTATTTATGTATATTACGTTGTTACAAATGTCTCAATTTTATACGCAACAAGCATATGGCTTATGGCCACAAGTATGGCCAGTACCCGATACATTTGTAATCCGAGGATATGAACAGTTTCTTTATCGGTTAATGTTGGTGATTGGTTTGATCTTTTCAATCACCTTTGTGTATCTTTATCCGCAGTTTTTCTTCGGTATCATTGTCTTTTTCCTTGTAGGTTGGCTAACAATACGTAGCACTATTAAAAAATTAAAATACCAAGAAACATTATTAAGAGATTGAAAAAAGCATTACTAAGTACATGGATAAACGTGATACTTAGCAATGCTTTTTTAATATTTAATTAATCTTTAACTGGATATAAATAACGCTCAAAGTAGCTAGAATGTTGACTACTTGCACCAAAAAATTGGCTTAATGCTGATTTAGAAAAATGTTGTTGAAACAATTCTGATGTTTTAAAATCTTCATACGATTGTCTATCGGCAAAACCAAAGTAAATTTTATAAGTAGTGCCTCCAACTGGCTTTAAAAAGCGATAACTTTTAAATCCTCCAAAAGATGAAAAATCTAATGTTAATTGAGCGAGTTTTTTCTCTAATTGATAAGCATAGTTTTCTGCAGTAGGGATAAAAATAGCAGAATAAAAATGGTTACTATTTAATTCATTATATGCTGTTATTGTCTCATACGTTGTTGGATGTTTTAAAATAGAAGGATTAGAAGACTCTTCGATAATAACTGAATTATCAGCAGTAGAGAATACAAATAATTGACGGTCTTCATTGTTAATTCTGATTTGATTTAGAAAGCCATATGTGCCATAAGTTGTATATATTTTCATGGTCAAAACCTCCTTATTGCCTTTATTATAAGCGTTTTGAGTGTAGATTGCTAGATGAATGAATGTATATACGTTACGTTCAATATTTATAGTGTATGTTAAAAATTGTGCTTTGTCATTTTTATGACATTTAAGCTCAAAAATATGGTAACAAACGACAATATGGTATTATTGAAAAGAATGATTTAAGTATAGGGGGACGTTTAGGTGCATAATAAAAATAATGCAATACTTAATACAATTAAGGGTGAAAAAGCAACACACACACCTGTATGGTTTATGCGCCAAGCTGGTCGTTCTCAACCAGAATATCGCAAATTAAAGGAAAAATATTCATTGTTTGAAATTACACATCAACCAGAACTATGTGCTTATGTTACACATTTACCAGTAGATAATTATCAAACAGATGCAGCTATATTATATAAAGATATCATGACACCGTTAAAGCCTATAGGTGTAGATGTTGAAATTAAGTCAGGTATAGGGCCGGTTATTCATAATCCGATCCAATCGGTTAATGATGTAGACAAATTAACACAGATTGATCCTAAAAGAGATGTTCCATATGTTCTTGATACAATTAAGTTGTTAACTCAAGAAAAATTAAATGTGCCACTGATAGGATTTACTGGGGCACCGTTCACGCTAGCTTCTTATATGATTGAAGGTGGGCCCTCAAAAAATTACACATTTACGAAAGCTATGATGTATCGAGATGAAGAAACTTGGTTTGCGCTAATGAATCATCTTGTATCTATTTCTATAGATTACGTTGTTGCGCAAGTTGAAGCAGGCGCTGAATTGATTCAAATTTTCGATTCATGGGTTGGGGCATTAAATGTACAGGATTATAAATACTACATCAAACCAGCAATGCAGAAATTAATATCTGGAATTAAAGAGAAACATGATGTGCCCATTATACTTTTCGGAGTAGGTGCGAGCCATTTGATTGACGAATGGAATGACTTGCCGATTGATGTTTTAGGTTTAGATTGGAGAATATCTATTATACAAGCTCAGAGCATGGGTATAAGTAAAACATTACAAGGTAATTTAGATCCAGCATTATTATTAGCTCCATGGCCTGTGATTGAAGAAAGACTTAAAAATATTTTGGATCAAGGATTGATGTATGGTAAGCATATTTTCAATTTAGGTCATGGTGTATTTCCAGAAGTAAACCCGGATACATTAAAACGCGTTAGTCAATTTGTTCATGACTACACAAAAAGATAAATATATTCAACAAAGGTAGGTATTAAAATGTCTAAAAAAGTAGGTCTATTGGTAATGGCTTATGGTACACCTAATGATGAAAGTGAAATTGAAGATTATTACACTGATATTCGCCATGGTAAACGCCCAAGTGATGCTGAACTTCAGGATTTAAAAGATAGATATGAATTTATAGGTGGCTTATCACCATTAGCAAAAACAACCAATAAACAAGCTGAAGCAATTAAAGAAGCATTAAATCTGGCATATCAAAATGTTGACTTTGAAGTCTATCTTGGATTAAAACATATATCACCATATATTGAAGAGGCTGTTGAACAAATGCATCAAGATGCGATAACTGAAGCGGTAACAGTCGTATTGGCGCCTCATTATTCTAGTTTTTCAGTAGGATCATATAATCAAAGAGCAAAAGAAGAAGCTGATAAATTTAATATTCAATTACATCACGTAGAACATTATTATCAGCAACCTAAATTTTTACAGTATTGGACTGAAAAAATTAATGAAACTTTAGCCAATATTCCAGAAAGCGAACATGATGATACTGTGCTTGTAGTATCTGCGCATAGTTTACCTAAAGGACTGATTGAGCGCAATAATGATCCTTATCCTCAAGAATTAACTGATACGATGAATCAATTACAAACACAATCTGCTATTCAACATGTGGCACAAGGGTGGCAATCAGAAGGGAACACGGGTACACCTTGGCTTGGACCAGATGTGCAAGACTTAACACGGGAATTATATGAAGCACATCACTATAAACATTTTATTTACGCACCAGTTGGTTTTGTTTGTGAACATTTAGAAGTTTTATACGATAATGATTACGAATGTAAAGTTGTATGTGATGACATTGGTGCAACATATCATCGTCCGGTAATGCCGAACGTGGATCCATTATTTATTGGTGCCATTGTTGATGAAATTCAATCAATATTTTAAAAGGAAGCGTGAAATGCAGTGAGCAAAAAAATTGCGATAGTTGGAGCGGGAATTACTGGATTATCAAGTGCATATTATTTAAATAAGCAAGACGCCGATTTAGATATCACTGTTTTTGAAGCAGCAAATCGTCCTGGGGGGAAAATTCAAACCTATCGTCAAGATGGTTATACGATTGAGCTGGGTCCTGAATCATATTTAGGACGCAAAACAATAATGACAGATATCGCACATGAAATCGGGCTTGGACAAGACTTAATTACTAACAGAACAGGGAAGTCTTATATTTTTGCCAAGAATAAGTTATACCCAATTCCTGGTGGGGCAATTATGGGGATTCCAACAGATATAAAACCATTTATTAAGACAAAATTAATCTCTCCGTTGGGCAAACTACGTGCAGGTTTAGATTTATTTAAAAAACCAATCATCATGCCAAATAACGATATTTCAGTCGGCCAGTTTTTTAGACAGCGTTTAGGAGATAAAGTACTTGAACATCTTATTGAACCATTAATTGGCGGAATTTATGGTACAGATATAGATCGATTAAGTCTAATGAGTACATTTCCTGAATTTAAAGAGCGGGAAGAACAATATGGCAGTTTAATTAAAGGTATGAAATATGAAAAAGAGCAACGTATCAAGAAAAGAGAATTATATCCTGGATCGCCCAAAGGACAATTTAAACAATTTAGACATGGTTTGAGTTCGTTTATTGAAGCATTGGCTGATTTTATTAAACAAAAAGGCGTAAAAATTGAATACCATACACCTATTAAAGATATTTTAGTGTCACAAAAAAGTTATCAACTTATTACAGAAGAAAATAAAGTTGATTTTGATGCAATTATTGTGACTACACCTCATCAGACCTTCATGAACTGGTTTAGTCATGATCCGGCATTTGATTACTTTAAGCATATGGATGCTACATCAGTAGCTACAATTGTCATGGCCTTTGATGAGTCCAATATTGAAAATACCTATGATGGAACTGGATTTGTAATAGCTAGAACCAGTGACACGCACATTACGGCTTGTACATGGACCTCAAAAAAATGGCCTTTCACTACGCCAGAAGGCAAAGTGTTAATACGTGCTTACATTGGAAAACCTGGTGATACAGTAGTAGCTGACCATACCGATGATGAGTTAGTGTCAATGGCACGGAAAGATTTGACAAAAATGATGACATTTAAAGGAGAACCAGATTTTACAATTGTTAATCGTTTAGAAAAAAGTATGCCACAGTACCATGTTGGACATATAAAAAATATTCATGAAATTCAATCGCATATTAAACGAACATACCCGAGATTGCGTATTACCGGTGCACCATTTGAAGCAGTAGGACTTCCAGACTGCATATCACAAGCGAAAAAAGCTGCTGATGAAATATATCATGAATTATAAACAAATCTCAACCACTTATAAGAGTAGATCGTGCCCTTTGAGTGGTTTTGATTTACAATAAACCTAATTAATATGAAAGAAGGGGAAATGTTATGACAGATGTTATTATCATCCATTCAATTCATGGAAATGCAAAAAATCATTGGTATGAATGGTTAAAACATAACTTAACTTTAGAAGGTTATTATGTTCAATTGTTTAATTTACATTCATCTGACAATACGAATATTAATAATTGGCTAACTGAAATGAATGCCCAGTTAGAAGTTAGACAAAAAGATACATACTTTGTCACACATGGATTCGGTTCAATCGCTGCATTAAAATATATAGAGCAGCTTGATCAACAAATAGAAGGTTTCTTTAGTATTTCCGGATTTAAAGAAGATGCGCAAGACATTGATGAAAATATCAATTTAGAAGGTATTCATATTGATTACGAAAATGTAAAGTCAAAAGTAGATCACTTTTATGGCTTGACGTCTAAGGATGACAGATATGTTTCATATCAAGAAACAAAAAAACTTATGGATACATTAGGAGGCCATTTAAAAATTGTAGAACACGGTGGTCACTTTTTAGAAGAAGAGGGCTTTACTACATTTACAGCACTTCAAAACAAAATGCAAGGGTATATGACACGATAAATTGTCATAATGTTGGAAGAAGTGACTGTTTTGGTAATGATAAACTAAACGCTTTCTCACGAACTTAATTATACAGTTAGAAAAGTCACTTAGTATCAAAAGTTTCCCTTTTCTAACTGTGGTTTGTTTTTACACAAATTACTACTGTTAATATATTGACTATTTTTAGGCTACTGTATATACTGATTAAGTACTTGAGAAAAACAGACTATTTTCTCAGTATGTCAAATCATTTTTAACCCTTAATAAAGTAAATGTAAAAATTTGCTAAAATTGATATTGACATCTACTAAGTGAAAATGATACCATATTTAAGTGGTCAAATTAGAGAAGTTAATTTTTTATTGCCGCGGGATGGAGCAGTTCGGTAGCTCGTCGGGCTCATAACCCGAAGGTCGGTGGTTCAAATCCGCCTCCCGCAAT
>VNIW01000195.1_pt1 | contig 32399 bp, 33 predicted proteins | sample 7248591 | NCBI WGS metagenome assembly VNIW01 (sample SAMN12251776, study PRJNA551026) | human skin metagenome | isolation source: skin samples from patients infected with Netherton Syndrome | host: Homo sapiens | place: France:Paris | reverse complement strand
GCAGCGTGAAGCAGAACCCCTTCACACCCCCAGCAACCTCACCCACGGAGTTGACAACCTATATAGGAACACCCCCCAGGAACGCAAGTAGCTGAGACACCGAATGCACTACGGAGAGTGACATTTTCGCCGCTAATCGCCCAAGGGTAGCTTCGGCAATGCAGCATACAGCACGTCGCACTGCGGACATGTTGGCAACGAGTCTGCGTCTTGTGCGGGAACAAAATAGACTCCGCACAAGGAACGCACACCAGTCCCATCTATGATCTTGCTTGCTAAATGTTCACGGTGGGTGAAGTGTGCGACGGCTCCGAGCTCAACCTCCGCGAGGGTGCGCTTCACATCATGCGTTTCTAGCTCGGAAATGCGCTTGTCGAGACTCCCCGATTCTTCCATTTGGTGAAACTCGTCCCCAGCACGATCCCAGCCCTGTGCGGGCGGGTAGACCGAAGCTAATACACGAACGATGAGCTGCCAGTAGAGCTCCTCGCTGAAGTTGACTCCACGCTGCGGAAAGAACTCAACGATGACTTCATCTGTGGCAATGCGGTCCTCGCCCCGCACCAATTCCACGTATAACTCGATGGTAGCGAACCTACCCAATCGTGCTAGCGGATGGTTTACGTCAAAGCGCGCTGCCCCACCGCCGCGAATCTCCTGCAACGCAGCCAGCACCTCACGCTGGATATTGAGTTCCCACTCCGTACGAATACGCGCCGCCGTCTCCAACTTCAGCAAGCGTTTATCGTCTTCTGTCGGCAATAGCCGAGTAATAGTACCGTTGTGTTCCTCACGCTCCACAAATTTATAGAAATCGTCATTGTCCTCATGACCGCCTTTTGCAAGTCCTGCAGCAACCAGCCAGCGCACTCCAGTTTCAGGATCGGTCCACACCCCGCCTCGCCACTGGGACTGCTTAATCTCTAGCAGACGAATGGAGACAGCACTCCCAATAGCTCCCACGTAGTTATCGGCGGCTGCGGTGTCGGTGAAGGAATCAGCGGTCTTCCTTACGATAGGATGTGCAAGCTCGCTTAACGGCAACAAATCTTCGTAACGCTCATCACCCACCGCACGCATGACGAACGGTTCTTGCCATCCGTCCCTCAAGTCCTCTTTAAGCACTCGAAGCGTGGGACGCCCGCGCCTACTATGCATAGCCCTTTTCGTACCGCAGAACCAAAACTAGAGCAAGTCCGCAATCGTCGCGTCTACTGCACGCGTGGTTTGCTGCTGGCGTGCCAGACGCTGTGCCAATTCAATACGATCCGAATCGCGCTGCTGCTCGAATAGAGCGAGATCGACTACACGGATGCGTCGATGCGTCCCCACCTTAAAGTAGGGGATTTTTCCCTGATCAAGGAGGCGATTGAGAAATGTACGGCTCATGCCGAGCTGCTTAGCTGCTTCATTCGGCGACAACGCAGCATCTTCCTCTGCACTCAGCAAATTGCCACCGTTACGAAGCACCTCTGCGATGTTCTGCATAAGAGTACGTACAACCGGCGATTCGCTCGCTTTCGCAAGCGCATCAAACTCCTCCAGCTGCTGAGGAGTCAGCTTTTCGTCCTGGAGAATACGCATGGTCAACCTCTGCTTCAACACAACATAGTGTGTAGCAATCTCACTACACTATCTGTCGTAAGTGACACTACCGGTAAGATGGGAAAGTGTAAAGCAAAGTGACGCGACACCCCACCACAACGAATTCGTTATCCGCAACCGCTTTGAGACGGCCTCCATCGCCGTCGATGTCTCCATCTCCGTGGTCTTTATCGCAGGTTCCCTCCTCTTCTTGTTCAGCCTCACCAAGGTAGGAACCGTCTTCTTCCTCCTGGACAGCCTCGCCATGGCCGCCCGCGCCGCCATCCGCTTACACCGCCGCATGTACCTGCAAAAGATCGGCGCCGACCGCGAGGTCACGAACGAGGAAGGCTCCTACTACTAAGCCTTACTTACCAGCGGGCACAGTAATGACCTGCACCCCAAGGTCGCGAATCTGCGCGAGGAGCTCCGCTGGCGCGTCCGTGGTCGTGACCAGCTGATGCAGATCCTCGATATCGCCGTAATGGGCCGGCCAGCCAGCCGCTGTGCAATGGCTTGCGCCGTCGTGCCGTTGTCAAAAATGACCGCGTCGTCATCTCCAATTAACTCCGATGCCGCCCGCGCAATCGCCGCCTTCGCCTCCGAGTCTTCTGCCTGCCGCACCCTGAAAGGCTTAGGCGTCCCGCGCCGCTCGACCCGACGCGCCCCACCATGTGTGCGACCGTCACGCTTACTTCATCCTGCCACACCAACCGGTCCCTCAAGCCCCCGATCCCATCCAGGCTGCAGTCTGCACTGCCGACGCCGATAGCGCGGCGCTTCGCCTCCACCACCTTGGCTGCACGTTCACCGGGGTGTCCCTCAACGAATCGTGCCGACCGCGCTCCACACGGACATCGCCGAAACGGCGAACAAGGCCCGCGAGTTTACTTTCGACAACTTAGTATCCAGGCGCACAGCTCCAGTAAGCTACATACATCCCCTTAAAAAGTCTCACGCACCGAGGAACCTTACCCCATGTCTGATTCACCAAGTTCCGCACTTCCCCAGAATCCTGGCGCGAGCGACGCCGAACTCCAGGTCATCCTCCACGGGGACTCACTCATGTTCCTCGGCTCTGAATCCGCTCTGACACGACTCGATGAGTCTTCTCCTCAGGAGAAGCTCGCTCGCGTCGCCCCGAAGGTGGCGCATAACCTGAGCAAGTCCGCCCGCACGCTGAGCCAATTCCAAGAAAACAGCGGCCGCTACCTCAAACTCTCAAAGGACAGTGCGCAATTCCTCAAAGAGAACAAGGTAGCCGCCGAAAAGATCCGCGCGGGTGTCCTCCGCGTCGGCGACCTCCCCGGCGCCAAAGGAAATGCCGGGTCCATCGTCAAGCACCTGAAGTTCGAAAACACCGCACTTCTCGCCACACCAGCGGCTCCTCTCGCGGTCGCCGCCATCCTCGAAGAAAGCGCTGCACAAGCACAAATGGACCAGGTGCTCGACTACCTCGAAGAAGTCTCCGAGAACGTCCAGAAGCTCATCCAGCAACGCAAGACCGAAGTAAACGGCGATATCAACGGCTTCACTGAGGCCATCGAAGAGGCGTTCAGTCTGCTCCAAAAGACCGGCGAAGTCGGCGCCGTGACGTGGAGCAAGGTCGATGACCTCGATGTCGACCTCAAACGGCTTCAGGGACAGATCATTGGAGAACTCGACGAAGTAGCCAAGGAAATTGCGAAGAAGGCCACCAATCCCAAGAAGGCCTACCAGGCTTTCACTGAGGCCGAGGAAAACGCCACGTACTGGATTTTCCAGCTTGCCCGAGTCATGGTTCTCCAAAATCAGCTGAATATTCTCGAGCTCAACCGCGTCGCCGCCAGCGAACCCGACCACCTCGAGCAACACCGCCAGGGCATCGCCGAAGCAAAGGCCAAGCGTGAGGAACGCATCATCAACGCTCTTAACGCCATCGCCGACAAAGCCAACGACTCCGCCACGTTCAAGGATCTTCAACTCGTCCTCCGCCTCGGCGGCAATACCAAGGCCGCCGAAGCGGGCAACCGCCTCGTCCACCAGCTCAATGAGTTTGCTACCGTCGCCGGAATCGACGCCTACACCCGCGAGTCCATAGAGTCGACCGGCTGGAGCGACGCCATCAAACGCACCGCCGAACGCGCCGGCGACGGCGTCGTCGACACCTACAACGAAGCACTCGGTAAGATCCCCTGGCGTATTCGCATCGAGCGCACCACCCCGAGGTCGAATTGAACCCCCTCTTCGAGGATTAGACAGGTTCCGGCGCACACCTCTCACACTTATGGAAGTTTTTCGACCTGACTGCCGTGCCCAGCAAACTCAACATCCACTACGTGAAGTGCCCCAGGTTTTCAGACTAGCGTTCTTGCGTACAATCGGCGGACGTACAAAGACCCGATAGAAAAGGAGTCATTATGGACGCCGTTTATAGCACCGAAGCGCTCTCCACCGGCGCAGGCCGCGACGGCCGAGCTGTAGTTAAGGATTCCGATCTGGATTTCACCATGACCGCTCCAAAGGAAATGGGCGGCAGCGGTGAGGGCGCCAACCCCGAGCAGCTTTTCGCTGCCGGTTACGCCGCCTGCTACCACTCCGCGCTCAAGGCAGTGGCCAAGGACAAGGGCGTAGATGCCGAGAATTCCACCGTCGGTGCCCGCGTTAACTTGGGCAAGAACGACGAGGGCTTCTACCTCGGCGTCGACCTCGAGGTCACCATCCCAGGTGTTGAGGACGCCAAGGCACAGGAGCTTGCCGACGCCGCACACCAGATGTGCCCTTACTCCAAGGCCACCCGCGGCAACATCGAAGTCAACGTTGGTGTTGCACAGGACTAAGAAGGTGGTCTACTGACGCGCGAGAACTTTCAATGCCTCGCGCTTTTCACTCACAAGTGGACCCTTATCATGGCAGGGTGTTGTTCGAACTATTGAGCCATATTTCCCTGCATATGTCCGTCCCACCTGTCAGAATCGAGTCATGTCTGTTGAAGCACGCGCTTTGTCACTCCGGCGCTTGATGCATGATTCCGCCGCGATTCGGCTCCTCGCCGCGGATAATGCGCCGGTGATTCTGGCGCTGATTGCGAAGTACTTTCCACGCGGCACCCGGGCGCGTCCGGCGGCGGAAGTCTATGAGCTCATGGTCACCGATTTCGAAGTGATTGCCAGCGAGTTTCCCATGCCGCGCACCCCACAAAACTATTGCAATGACTGGGTCAAGGCCGGTTGGCTAGTGCGTAAATCCGGAAGGAGTTCGCGTGGTGAAACACTCGAGCCCAGCGAGGAAGCCCTATCCGCGTTGGAAGCCATTGAGCGCTGGGAACAACCGGTGACCACGGTGACGGCCTCGCGTGTTGAATCCATTAGCTCGGCTCTGCAGAGGTTGGCGCGGGATACCAATGAGGACATCGCCAGCCGCGTGGCCAGTTTGGAGGCAGAACGCGCGCGCATTGACCGCGAGATTGAAAAAGCACAGCTGGGTCAGTTTGAAAGGCTCACCGCCGCCGAGACTGAGGAACGAGTCCAGGATGTGCTCAATATGGCTATGGCGGTGCCGAGCGATTTCGCCAGAGTTCGCCACGATCTTGAAGCGCTCAACCACCAGCTGCGCCGGCAGCTTTTGGATCCGGAAGGCTACCGCGGTGATGTGTTGGAGGAGATCTTCAACGGCGTAGACCACATCGCAGAATCAGATGCGGGCCGCAGCTTCCAAGGCTTTTATTCCCTCCTTATGGATAGGGAACGCAGCGTCTGGTTGGACCAGTGGATTGAACAGGTGCTCGATAGTGAAGCGGGCCAAGATGTGGCACCGGAGAGAAGACGGCAGCTGCGTCGTCTCTTTCGCGATATGGAAGAAACCAGCTTTGAGGTCAACCAGACCATGACGGGCTTGGCACGGAGTCTGCGCCACTACGTGTCCTCGGAGCAGTTCGCGGAGGACCGGCGCATGATTGAGCTGCTGCGAGAAGCCCGCGGCATGGCTATTGATGCCGCGCAAGGCTCAGAACTCAAGGCCTTCCACCGGATGGACACGCCGCTACAGCGCATCGGCATGTCTATTCACTCGGTCTCCCGCATTCGTCTGGCTAACCCTGGACGGGAGGTCGTGGAGGAAGCACCCGTGGCCTACCAACCGGGCGAGGACGACGCACACGCCCTTTATGAGCTGGTACGCGAGTCCGAGATCGACTTTGAGGAGTTGCACGAGGCGATTCGGCAGACAGTGAGCGACTCTGGCCCGTGCACCATTGCGCAGGTATTGCAAGCTCATCCCCCAACACAAGGCCTAGCCAGCGTGGTGGGATTGGTCCATATTGCTGATCAACATCCGCTGCCTGCTGTACGGGAGTCGCAAGAAAAAATCACGTGGACTGAAGAAGACGGTGCTGTACGTGCCGCACAGATTCCCACTATGTATTTCGATCACACAACCGTTGAGGAGCTTCAGTGACCACCGCCAACAGCCCCCGCGTGGATTCTACGCACGAGCCCCCGCTATGGGAGCACGACAAAGGAACGTTGACTTACCACTCGCGCCGCGCCTTAGTGCAGCTGCTCCAAGGACCACTTATCCGCGTGCAGAAGGAACCAGTGCTGTGGTCAGCAATTATCTCTGACGAAGAAAATCTGCGTGCCAGGCTGCACGAGGTATTTTTGGAGCTCGTCATCGATGAGACCGAGGGCTTTGCCTTTACCCGCATGGTGGAAGAAGACAGCCTGAGCATCCCGCAGGTGCTGCGCACGGACAAGCTCAAGCACATCGATACCGCTATCTTGTTGAACCTGCGCCAGGAGCTGGGGCTGGCTCTGCCCGGCGAGCGCGTCATCGTGGACGTAGAAGATCTCCGGGAGAGCATCGGCTATGTCCGCGCGGTGGATAACCGCGACGAGGCCGGATTCACCAAGCGCTTCAACGCGGCTATTAAGCGCATCCAGAATGACTATTCCCTGCTCAGCACCACGGAGACAGAAGGCCGGTTGGAGGTCTCGCCGGTGCTGCGCCAGCTTTTCGATGCCTCCACGGTCACCGCCATCCGGGATGAATACGCCCGCCTGGCGCGAGCCGAGGATACCGAGGAGGACACCTCAGATGACTAAGCACACGGAGCTTTACCCAGGCCAGTATCGCATCAGCCGCATCCAGCTGATTAACTGGGGCACCTTCCATGGCTATTTTTCCATCCCGGTAGCGCGGAAAGGTTTCCTCATTACGGGTGGCTCAGGATCAGGTAAATCCACACTGCTGGATGCCATGTCAGCCGTCCTTGTCCCCCAGAATCACGTGAAGTTCAACGCCGCCTCGCAGCAAGACCTCGGTCGGCACAACGGCCGTAACTTGGTCTCCTACGTGCGCGGAGCGTGGCGGCAGCAGGAGAATACACAGACTGGTGAGATTACCCCGGAATACCTGCGTGAAAGTGCGACCAACTCAGTGGTGGCGTTGACTTACGACAATGGCCAGGGCAAGCAGCACACCCTCATCGCCATTTTTCGCCTCAACGGCGGTGAGAACTCCGTAGGCCAGATCAAGAAGTTGTATGGGCTGGTGCCGGGCGATGAGGACATCGATAAGCTCAGCCCCTTGCTCACCCGCAGCTTGGATAGCCGCAAGATCAGGGCCCTGTATAAGGGCCCCGGCGCGTTCTTTACGCCGACCTATGCCACGTTTGCGGACCGCTTCCGCAAACGCTTGGGGATTAAGAATGTGGAGGGCCAGCTTCTTCTTCACCGCACTCAATCCGCGAAGTCCCTGTCCAGCCTGGACCAGCTCTTTAGGGATTACATGCTGGATGTGCCGGATACCTTCACCAGAGCGGATGAGGCCGTGGAACAGTTTGAGGATTTGCGCCAGGCCTACCTGCGGGTTGAGGACGTCAAGGCGCAGATTGATACGCTCGGGCCGCTGCCCCAACTTCACTCTCAGCGGTCTAGTGCTGAAGCGGATAAGGAGAAAGCGGAGGCGATGAGTGAGGCGCTGCCGGCCGTACGCGCCCGCCTGGTGACAGAGGAACTAGACTTCCGCATCCGTGCGCTCACAGCACAGCTATCGGAGGCCCAGTCGCAGTCGGAGACCCTCAACGCTGAGGTCGCACACCTGGATGATGCCGAGCGCCTGGCCGCGGTGGCTGTTACCCAGCTCAGCGCTGGCGAGCTCGATGCCTTAAGCGCCAAGATAGAAACTGCGGACAAAGAAATTGAGCACCGCACGAAGGAATTCCAACGGTTGGCTGCGGCCGCTGGAGCGTGGACTGATGATTACGAGTTCAGTCCACACGGCTTCGCCGAGCTGCAGGCCACCGCGAAGCTGCGCATCGCAGATTTTAAGGTTGACTTCGCCAACCTCATCAACGAGCAACAAGAAGCTGGCGTGGCCGCCCGGGACGCTGCCACCGCCTGTGCCGCGCTCGATAGCGAGCTGCGCTCATTTAGCTCGCGGCGCACCAACATCGACAAGGCTCTAGTTGAACTGCGCGCGCAGCTGGCTCGCGATACCGGCTATGCCGAATCCGAGCTTCCCTTCGCCGGCGAGCTCATCGATATCAGCCCGCAGCAGGCCGAATGGGAGCCGGTGATTCAAAAGCTCCTCCACGGCTTTGCCGCCACCCTGCTCGTTCCTGAAGCTGCCCGCGACACCATCAACCAGTGGGTCAATTCGCGCAACGTGGGCACCCGTTTGGAGTACCGCACCATTCCGGAGTTTGCATCACCGCAGGCCTCCGCGCACAGCCCGCGGCAGCTTATCCACAAACTGGAATTCCAAGACCACGCCATGGCGCACTGGATTCGCCAACATATTTCGCGCCGCTTCAACTACGAGTGTGTGGACTCGGTTGCGGAACTGGACCATGTCACCACCACCCCGGCGGTAACGCGCGATGGCCTGGAAAGCCGCCCCAAGGATAAAGACGGCTCAACCCGCTTCATCAAGGATGACCGCAAGCGTTTTAGCGGCACTACCTGGTACCGGGTGGGTTCCACCAACACCGCCAAGATTGAGCTCTTACGCGCCCAGCTCACGCAGGCCAAGGCCACTGCTCGTGCCACGGCCAAGCAGGTCCAGAACCTCAACCGGAAGATGGACGTTCTGCGCTCCCAGCGCGATAAAGCCCAGCAGGTGCTGGAAACCTCCTTCCAGGATATCGACACCGCCTCCGCCGAGGCTCACCGGCAGGATCTGCAGGAGCAGTATGACTCGCTGGCCTCCTCCCCGGAGGCCCAAGCCCTCGCCGCAGCCCACGAGCAAGCCAAGGCCAAGCTCAAGGCCGCACGCGCCAGGCTGAACGCCGCCCAGAAGAACCTGGGCAACGTCGAAGGCGAGCTTGAGCGCTCAACCGAGCGCCGCCGTAGCATCGGTATTGTGCCCGCCATCGAGGACCAGGACATCGCGAAAGCAGTCGAAGATGCCCTGCACAAGGGCAAGCGCAAGCTCACCATTGATGACATCGATGCCCGGCGCGATGAGGTGCAGGCTAGTCTTCAGAACACCGCCCGCACCGCCACGCGGCGCATCGAAGACGCCAACGCCAAAATTGTCTCTGTCCTCCACACATATCTGGCCCAGTGGCCGGCGGAGGCCGCGGACCTTGAGCCGCAGGCGAGCTTCGCTGGCGAGGGCATCGAGAAGCTCAAGTTCCTACGCGCCGACCGCCTGGCGGATTTCCGCGCCCGCTTCCTCGAGCTTCTCAACGGCTCCACCGTGCGAAACCTCTCCCACCTCACCACAGACCTGCGCCGTGCTCGCAGTGATATTGAGAGGCGCATGGAATTCATCAACAAGTCCCTGGAGCGCTCTCCCTTCAACGGTGAGCGCACCCTGCGCATCGACGTCAAGGACGCTCGCGGCCAGGTGGTCCAGGATTTCCAGCGGGATCTTGATGCCGCCACCTCCCACAGCTTGGGCGAATTCGGCTCCGATGATACAGAGGCTGCCCTTGCGCGCTACCACGCGTTGGACAAGATCTTGAGCCGTTTGGGCTCGAGCCAGCCAGAGGATCTCCGCTGGCGCAACGTGGTGCTAGATACCCGCCGGCACGTGAGCTTTATCGGCCGTGAGTTGTACCCCGACGGAACGACAGCCAATACCTATCAGGATTCCGCCTCGCTGTCTGGCGGCCAAGCGCAAAAGCTCGTCTTCTTCTGCCTGGCTGCGGCCCTGCGCTTCCGGCTGGCGGAGCCGGACCAAGACGTGCCCACCTATGGTTCCATCATTCTGGATGAGGCCTTTGACCGCGCCGATCCCACCTTTACCCGCACTGCCATGTCCGTCTTTACGTCTTTTGGTTTCCACATGATTCTGGCCACGCCTTTCAAGCTCATCCAGACGCTGTCTCCTTACGTGGATGGCACGATTGTGGTCAAGTACGATGAGCCCATCATCAATGGCCGCCCGCGGGCGCGCACGGGCTATTCGCTTATCGACGCCTCCACCTACCAGGACCCCGACTATGCGCAGCCCTAAAGACCTGCAAGCACACGCGTCGAAATACCTGCGCAATCACTTTGCCGAAGCACTGGCTGACCCGGATTCTGTGCGCGTCGACTGGCCCCTGCACCCGCCCACTGCCACTGCTGCCGCCCGCGATATCGACGCCACGCAGGGCTTCATCCGTGCCTGGCAGCGCTGGCCCCACCAGGAGGACGTCATCTACGAGTCCCGCAATTGGTCGCGCGCGGGCCTGGGCACGAACAACATACCGGCTCGCATCACAATCAACGGTGCCGAACGCATCGCCACCGCCGCGGGCCTTAACCTCGAGTACGCCCGCGCCCGTGAACGAGCGCACAGCATCGCTGCCGTCTTTCCCGATTCCCCCGACTTCGCCCACACCGTCCGCCGCAGCTATACCCAATGGAAGGATTTAAGCGCCTATGATCTGAAATGCCTAGGACCGTGCCTGACCTGGCTGCGCGCCAACCCTGACTCCGGCGAGTGGGAGCGCGCCGTGCCGGTCAAAGGTGTGGACGGCAAATGGATTGGTACCCACCGCCGCCTACTCCTCACACTCCTCGCGCCGTTTGGCATCACAGATTTAGGCCTGCGCCGCAGCGACGCCCGAATCCGCCTGCGCTACCTCAACCACGCTCCAGCGCTCAGCGATATCGAAATCCCCCTAGCTCACGCCGCCACGCTTTTCCCGCATACCCCTCCCCGCGTCCTCATCGTGGAGAACAAACAAACCTTCCTGGCTTTGCCCACGCTTCCGGACACCTCCCCTCCCACCGTCGCCCTCCTCGGTGCCGGCACCGCCGCCCACCAACTCCACGCACTAGACTGGCTTAACCGCATCGACATCACCTACTGGGGCGACCTCGACGCCGCCGGCTTTGCCATCCTCAACGCCGTGCGCGCCCATTTCCCCCACACGACGTCACTGCTCATGGACACCGCCACCGTCACCAAATTCCAGCACCTGGCCGTCCCCGACCCCGGCGACGGCTCCGCCACCCTTACCCACCTCACCACCGAAGAGCAGCGCGCCTACCGCCTTCTCTTCACTGCGGGCCGGCTGCGCATTGAGCAGGAGCGGATTCCATTTGCTCATGTGAATGCGGTGATTCATGCAACGCTCGCAGCAGCGTGACGCTGCCACCCCCGCGAACGCTGGACAAAATGGCCTCTTCCTGCAGTAGCTATTCTTCCTTTTCTCTTTTTCTGGCTTGTCTGCGCTCACGCCTTCGGGCACGCTTTGCTTTGCGGATATCGACGACCCAACGAGGAACAAAAGGCCACGGAAGCGGAACCCCGACCGCGCCCGTAAATCCAATGACTCCGACAACGAAAGCTGCCACGAGCGGAACCTTCAGCACCGTGTAGACAAACTCGGGAGGGTTGGCACTTGCGACCAACCCCATGGCGCCGCCAGCGCCCATAATGAGCGAGCAGTAAGGATAAATGAAAAGGACCCCATCACTTTCTGCGCCTACAAAGTCGACATCGTCGTACCACTTTTCCGATCTGGGTTGCCTCCGCACGCACCTAATGTAGTAGGTCCAGTAGAGCACCATGACAAGCACTAACCCGGCGCATACAAGCAGCACAGTAACATCGCCGTCCATAGAATAGGCCTCCCGTGGCTGTCGGTTGCGGTATGTATAAACGCTACCAGCGTCTGCAGGGGTGCGGCGTGGGACGAAAACAAAAATATTGATGCGGGCAAGCGCCCGAACCACGGACGCGGACTTGACCTTTTGGAAGCAGATCCCGCCACAGGAAATAATAGAAATCAAGGCAAATGCCTAGGAACAAAACTCGGGGCACTTCACTAGCGCAGTCGCAGTGCTAGTGTCTGCGATTCAATCGCGCAATCTCCGCACTGAGCACGGTGACAAAGCCCGTCCATGCCACATAGGGTGCTAGCAACGCACCGCGCTCGGGTGCAGACTTCCAGGCGCGGCGCACGAGGTCTGCGGAGCTTGCGCCTAGGGCGCCGGCCCAAGCGGTGGCCAGTCTCTTATGCTTCGAGCGGAAGAAGAGGCCGCTCCAGCCAGCGTTCAATGCGAGGTTCGCACCGAGAGCCGCGGCATGCTTGCGCGCTTGGAAAGGCCATCCGCCTTATCCCAAGGAACGGCACGGACTACTCCGTTTCCTTGTCCGAAGCGTCTTGGCGTAGGGCTTCCAATTTCTCTTGCGGAATCGAGGGTGCTGACACGCCAAACTTAGGCGCTAGGTTTTGCAATTCGTAATTGACCACGGCAACGAGCTCATCAAGCTTGTAGCCCAAGAGAAGCTGAGCCAATTCTTCCGGCGTTAACTCTTTATGCTCCGGCTTTGGCCAGTTACCACGCAGGGCCAGCGCCAACTTCGCGCGCTCCGGCACGTCAACATCAATGCGAACTTCAAGCACCAGAGTCTCACGAGTCTGACCTTGCGAAACCTGGAAAGATACTTGGCCTTTCGTTTGCACTACATCCTTCGACTGTTGTTCCCCGATGCGCTGCCCCTCAGCGCGAAGCAACTGCCACGTCGCATAGCCAGCCCGTTGTTCTTTAGACAAGAGTCCCCTCCATTGTGTAGTCCATCTGCTGCAGTACTCCTGTTTCAGCGGACTCTACCGGGGCTGCAAATACAAAGTCCGTTCCCAGCTGACCACGGCCGGCCTCAGAGAATTGTTCGTGAGCCTCATTCGCGTTTGCCAAAGCAGTAATCCGCCGAGCAATTTCTTCTTTAAGCTCGGCATAGGGAGCACGTCCATGCTGGATACGACCATCTACCACAACGTGCGCCACATACGCTTCAACAGAGTTTGCGTACGCACGAATCATCTTCATTGTGTGGTTCTTCTTCCCAAGCCCCACCAATGATTCAAACTTGGTGACAACAGAGCGGTCGACACCCATGCGCGATGCCACCTCGCTTTGCGTCATACCTCGCAGTTTTCGAAACTCCACGAGTTGCTCAATGAGGTCCATTTGCGACCCGATGAGGTCCCCGGGCAACGCATCCTTCGGCTTGATCGTTAACTTCGCCATTACCAATTCACCCCTGATTCCCTATGTTTCATCCCATCATAAGCTATGTGCATTTTAATGCACATTCCTATTTCGGCGGCCATGGCCGAAAAGTGACCCGATTTTTCTGACACCATTGCTTACCTAGACGCATAGCCAGCAAAATGTCTCGATCCTGCGCCTTGTTAGTCTTACGAGCCCCCTGACGCGTGTTATCAAAGATCCGCTTTTCTTTACACAAGCTCACAAGCATCTGGTGGGCCGGTTCACCCAGCCTCGAAGAGATATCGAGGAAGTACAGTCGAAAATGACGGTCCTCGCCATTCCCACCAGTTCCCCACCCTTTCAACTCGCCTAACCATGGCGGGTTCAGAATTTCATTGAGAACCCTCCTGCCCGATGGCTCCACCAATGCAACGTCATCTTCTCGGGCGCCACGCTCACCCCAACGCAGCAAAAGTTGTTGCATCTCGAGAAAAGCATCTTCATCGATTCCCTCAAGCTTCTGAAACTCATCCAACGTCCCCGGCAGAAACTCCCAACGCGTCAACCCATCGTCCGCATTGACTGCCGGCAGATACACGTGAGGCATCTCCGGAAACTCGAAATCATCCACTAGTTCCTCCCCGAACTCCCCTGCGCAGATATGCCCTTCAAATCTCACCTTCCCTCATGACAAGCTCCAGCCGTGCCTGCACAGCGGTATCGCCATTCATGTTTTCTCCTGGCCCCCGGCACGCGTCGGCGAGTGCAATGTTGTCAATACTTTCGACAGTACGCGATTACACTAAATAATGACCTCCCGCGTCGAGCCCCTCTTTGATTTCCCCACTGTTAAAGGCCTTCATACCGCACGTCGATGCCACCCACGCGCCAGCCCTTTGCATCGCTGATTGCGCAGGTAAGCCTTTACATCGCCGTAACCGCCGCCATGGGCATTCCCCTACTGCTCGTGGCATCCGTACTCATCGGCGGCATCGCCGCACTCGAAGCCCGCCGCGCCGGCAACCTCATCTCCGCCACCACACTCCACCTCGTCTGGAGCACCGGCATGGCGTTTCTGCTACCACTATTTATCAACTAGGCAGGCACAACAAGAAAGGGCACATGCTTGGCGACGCAGCGCAAATGCCCTCTCCTTCACAGTTACCGTTTAGCTAGTTTTCACAAGCTACGCCGTCACCATCGCGATCGAGATCGGAGCTGTAGCCAGGATCTCCCGCATAGATCGGGGCTGCACCAGCAGCACGAACCGCTGCACAGTTCGGATAGTAAGCAGCCGCTGGCGCCGGCGCTGGAGCCTGCTGTTCCTCAACAGCTGGTGCTTCCGGAGCCGGCTGTTCAACGTAGGCGCCTGCATCAGGATCGACATTTGCATCAACGTCCGCTGGTGGAGCCAAAAATCCGGCTTGTTGCTGGACGGTTTCTTCCATTACCTGCGCGGGACTTACCTCTGGCTGCACCGCCGGTTCCGTCGGCGGCGGGGTTACTTCAGAAGGCTGGACAGAAGAAGTAGTGGAAGTAGCCGAGCTAGAAGAGGAAGTGGTGGTCTGCGATGTCGTCGTGGCTGGCTCCGACGTAGGTTGAGAATCGGAGCCTCCCCCACCGCAGCCTACAAGTAGTGCGGCAGCGCCCAGAGTAGTTACCATCAAACCAAGAGAGCGAGACATCGGGAGAACCTCCGAAAGAGAAGAATTAAGGCTTCTTCAGATTACAAAGATTCACCCTGTACGCTGGCACTTTGTGATGAGAATCCCAAAGAGTGGGGCCACCGGGGCTCGAACCCGGGACCAGCGGATTATGAGTCCGCGGCTCTAACCGACTGAGCTATAGCCCCGCGTATCCCTGCCTGCTAAGGGCACCAGTATTCAACTAGCGCACGATACAAACAGCGAATCCGCTCCCAGCAACATTAATCGGCAGGCCCGGAAAATGGCAATTTAGGGCCCGTCCTGGCCGCCATCCTCACCGAGGTTTTCCGGGCCCGATCTCTGCGTCGAGTCCTCAGCAACGGTCTTCCGCCTTTTCACCGCCACAACTACGCCCACGATGTAGGACGCAATCATCCCAAGACAGCAGAGCCAAAACAAGACCGCGGAAAGATCTAAAGCCCACCGCCCCACAATCTGAGTGAAGGCGGATTTCACGCTTTCATCCGTATCACCGGAATCGACCATAAAGAAGCCGGTCAGGAAGAGAAACGCCGTCACCGCGATGAAGGCCCAAGATTCACGCCACCCGAAGGCCTTATACGTCCCAGCATCCGCGTCCTCCTTCACGCTGCGTACAGGGATAAACCACAGTCCAAGAAGCGCAATGGCTATGAATCCCCAGCCGGAATGGAGAAGAATGCGGCCCATCCGCCAACGTCAAAAATGACCCGCCCCAAAGCAAAGAACGCCGCGCCTAAAAGGCTCATGACAAGCGCCGCGACGGAGCTGATGTTAACGTTCCGATACTTCATGCCAGAAAGCCTAGCGCGCATCACCGCTACTTTCACCCACAAAACTGAAACGTCCCCAACCCCAGACTCCACAGCGGACCACTGCGCACAGCCTTCGGACACTGGGTTAGCGGAGCCCAAGCCTATTCTTTCTTTTCTTGCTTTTTCATTTTCTTAGCTTGCCTGCGCTCACGCCTCCGAGCGCGTTTCGCTTTGCGGATGTCAACGACCCAACGTGGAACAAAAGGCCACGGAAGCGGTACCCCAATCGCGCCAGTAAACCCAATCACTCCAATGACGAAAGCTGCCATGATCGGGACGAGCAGCACCGTTTCGGCGGGCTCTGGGAGGTTCATATTTGCGACCAGCCCTGTGGCACCGGCAGCGCCCATAATTGGCGTGCCATACGGATAAATGAAGAGCACGCCATCACTTTCGGCACCTTCCGCATCGGCTGAGTCGTACCATCTTTCCGACCTGGGAGTTGTTCGCACGCTCCGGATGTAATAGGTCCAGTAGAGAACCATGACAACCACCAACCCGAGACACACGAGCAGCTCGGTAGTATCCCCGTGCATAGGATGTGGCCTCCTGTGATTGCTTTTGCGGTGTGTACTAAAACGCTACCAGCGCCCACCGGGTTAAGGCACGGGAAGAAAACGAATCTCAGCACCCAAACCTAGGACCGATTTACATGGTGGGCTTGTAGTCTTGCGACCATGAGGCTCCTTTCCTTTAGCGTGTCCAACTTCCGCAGCATCCGCGCCACACAAACCCTTTCGCTGTACCACCATTGGCAGCACTCCACCGCGCCGGAGGAAGGCTGGGAGCAGGTCAGCGACCCCGTCACCGTTCTCATCGGCCCCACCGCTTCCGGAAAGAGCAGCGTCCTCAACGCCCTAGCCTTCGCACTGCTTGCTATCGAGTCTTCTGCCACCGCCTGGCTTGCCGACGCCCCACCCAACCAACTCCCCCACGCCCCGTACCGCCTCAACCCCCGCACGCAGCGCTTGCCCAGCACTTTTGAGCTGGAGTTCGAACTCGATGACGTGCGCTACCTCTATGGCTTCCAGTGGAGTTTCACCGGCGTGCATGCCGAGTGGCTCAGCCGCGTGCCCTCGACCAGGTGGAGCCCCTGCTTCGTGCGCACCCGCGGTGAGGAGGTGCAGTGGACGCGTTCCTTTATGGATAAGGGGGATGTGTCCAAGCTCGGGCCCGTGACAGACACCGAGCTGATCCTCTCCGCCGGCCTGCGCGACGGGCACCCCGTGCTCGCCCCGCTGGCCCGCGCCTTGGTGCACGACGTGGCCTACCTGCCGCACGGGCATACCGCGATGAGCACTGCCTCCCGCATCACCGCCCTCATCCGCACCGGCAAGCTACACCTGCATGAGGCTGCCGCCCTACTGCGCGCGGCCGATGCCGGTATCCACTCCGTGCGGCTCAACCAGGACCACATCCCGGAGCACGTCTTCCGCCAGATGCGCCCGGTCATCGATGCACTCAGCCGTAGCAACGCACGGCTCCGCCGCCCCGACGAGTTCAGCGCCTACTCCGATGCGGAGATTGAATCACTACTGCACGCCATCATCGTGGAGCACAAGGCCGATAATTCCTTTTACGAGCTGAAGCTGACCGATGAATCCGGCGGCACGCAGAACTGGATGGCCACCGCTCCCCTAATCCTGGACACCCTGCGCCGCGGCGGGACCCTGGTTGCCGATGAACTAGATTCCGCCCTGCGCCCAGCACTCCTCGACTTCATCATCAACGCCTTCCGCGAGCCCAGCATCAACGTCAACGGCGCACAGCTCATCTTTGCCTCCCACGCCTTCAGCGCCCTCGAACGCGCCGGCGAACTGGGCCTGCGCCCGGAAAGCTTCTGGTCCGTGGAAAAGACCGCCGCCGGCGAATCAGAACTGCACAACCTCAGCGAGACATCCATCTCACTGGACAACCCCGACGCCACCCACCACTTCCTGCGCGAGCGCTACGGTACCGCCTCCCGCCAGGCGCTCAATACACTCAAGGAGCTCGTGAGGGACAGCTCATAAAGGGCGCGGGCGCTTGGCGACATCTCCCCGCCGACCACTCCACCGCGATCCCAAGATCGAGATTGTCCACATCTCCGCTTGCTGTTCACCAAAGGCTAGCTGCGATTGAGTAGGAACGCATTCCATTTGCGCATGCGCGTACCCAGGTTGAACAAGAATTCTACCCAATAGAAGAGGTCGAAGACGCGCTCAAACGAACACCTATACGACCAAAAGCTTACAAACTGCACAGATCGTAGGTTCCCCTCTTCGCATGAACAAAGCTGTGTCCCACACAAAAGGTATACTTACCACAATGCCGAACAGGTTATCTAAAGTGAATGGAGGAATCGCTTTTGCCCCACCGACCCCACCCTTCTCTAACTCGTATCTTCCAACAAGCTTCTCCCGAAGACACGATTGTTTTTATCGACGAGAGCTACGTAGCCCCCGGTGAGGAATTTTCCGATTCCTTTTACTCGCTGGTCGCAACCGCCATTAAGTTCAAACACCTTGCCGACACCCGGTTTTGTCTGAAAGAAGCTGCACAATCCACCTATTGGCATACTACTGATTCAATGCAGACCAGAGAAGGTCAAGAAAGGGTCGAGGCAATGCTCAGGCTTTGTTATGAGTTTGGTGACTCCCATTCTGTCGCTTGCCTTCGCCCCCTTCAGTACGACCAGGATGTTGAGCACGCCCGCCAAGATTGCCTTGAAAAACTGATCACCACTATCACTGGGCAAGACCCTTCGCTCAACGGAATCATTTTCGAAGAACGGCGTTCCCAATCTGATAACGACAAAGATAGAAACACGTTAAAGCGCTTACGAAAATCAAACGTTCTTCCACAGGGAATTCCCGCAGCATGGGTTAGCCCAGCCGACGAAACGTGCCTTTGGGTACCAGATCTTGTGGCCTATATGTACCGCCGAACGCTGACTCACGGCGGTCAGAGCACAGCGTGGTTCAACAAGTATCTGGGAGAGCATTGCCAAATTTTGATGGTGGTACCGAGGCGTAAGCCCTCGCAAGCTCCAGGAAAAATTAAATGACCCTCACCTGCCAGTAGCCTCGGTGAGGGTCGAGCAGCTGTACATAATGTAGGGCTGCTCCTGTCTCAAAGTATGCCTTATTAAGCCCAATTCAGTCAAGAGGCACAATGTCACCTCCCTGGCGCCGCCTTCGATACTCAACGCGAACTGGAATTTCATCAGACTCCAATGACCTGTCAGGAGTCTCACGGATGGCATACGGCGTTATTTAACAATCAAAGGCAGGTTTACGATTGCTTAAAACTGATTGGAATCACGGATTTACGGAGGGCCCACAAGCCAATTCCCCGACGATAAGGACTTCCCCTTCGTCGGGATAAATGGTCAAGCTAGACGGCGGTTAAGTTCCGTGGACCAATTGGCAATCTCCCGCCCTAAGTACTCGACGTAGCGGCGACGATCTTCCTCATCCATATCTTGGGCCTGAGTTACAGAAGTATTAATGAGGTCAGGTTTTGAAACGGTCGACTTTGTCAATTTAATCCCTCCTTTCCCAGCATGACACGTACACTTGAAACGTCTTTCACCTATCAGTGAGACTCTTCTTAACGACAACCGAGTTGTGTGCGAGTGACTAGAGGCCACTCCAATGCTCCACTTGCTGCGCATGTCCGGCACTCCTGCCAGAATCAGGGCTTGACTGTTAAGGTACGCACTCCATCACTGCGCCCAGAAGGCCCTCCAAAAAGCTCTGGAGCCTACGCGGCTCCAGGCGACAACGTTCCGGTAGCCGGCTCGTCGTGCGATTATTCTAAGCAATACAACGCCAAGTCGACAAGGCTTTTAGCCGCACACCGTCCGATAAACTAGTTCCGACGCACAAGGAACACGCACCATGACTGAACAGGAACGCCTCCGAGCGCTTGAGACTCGCGTTAGCGAATTGGAATCCCAGGTAGCCCAACTACTGCAGACCCTCGGTCATACTCCTTCGCGCCCTAGTACCGCAGATACACCGCCGTCGGCGAACGTTCACTCTGATACACGCTCACCGGAGGAGAAGATCGCGCTCTTCATGGATTACTTCACAGGGCGGACAGACGTCTACGCAGTGGCCAAGAATACTGCGGGAAAGAAGGCTTGGTACCCGGCTAGCAATGGCTACTATGACCGAAGAAATTCCGACCTAAAGCCCCTGACGACCAAGGTGATCGAAGGACATCTGCGCCGTGACAACCGCTTCCACGTTGGGCTTTATCTACTGTGCACAGACGACAGTTGCCGGCTGTTGGTCTGCGATTTTGATGATGATGACTTCAAGCAAGCCGCCCGCGCCTACGCGGAAGAATGCAAGAACCACGGCCTCAATCCACTCATAGAGGTTTCACGGTCTGGGAACGGAGCTCACGTCTGGACATTCTTCGACGAACCCATTCCCGCCGGCCTCGCTCGTTCTGTAGGCATCGGGCTTCTTGCCAAGGCTAGCCCGGATTCCTACTTCTCCAGTTTCGACCGGTTCTTTCCGTCCCAAGACACGCTGCCGGCGAAAGGCCGTGGTTACGGCAACCTGATTGCCCTCCCATTAGCAGGCCACCATCGTTCCGAAGGCACAACAGTCTTCGTCGACCGTGAGTTCCAAGCATTGCCGGACCAATTCGAAGCTTTGGCAAGAACGAAGAAGTCAACGCTCTCCGAGCTCAAGAAAATCTACGCTGCGCTTCAGCCCGATCCCGAAACATCCCTCCCCCAGGCACCCACCCGCGCAGAACTAAAGAGGCTCAAGTCCTCGGGAAAAGTCCACGTCACGCACGATTCACACGTCCACGTCGATTTATCAGGCATCGACGCCACCACCCGTACGGCCCTGCGGCACCTAGGCGCTATTGCCAACCCGCAGTTTTATATAAAGCAGACCCAGCGTTTCTCCACTTTTCGGCACTCCACGGCTCATCGTACGTTTTGATGAGAAGAACCAAGTCCTCACGCTCGACCGTGGCACGCTCGATGACGTCCTCGACATCTTGAAGACTGCTGGCTATACCGTCACACGCCGCGGACGTACGCCCAAACCTCAGCGCATCGATGCGTCATTCGCCGGCGAACTACGCCCCTATCAGCACTCCGCCGTCAAACAGATGCTCAAGCACAAGTCTGGAATGCTCATTGCTCCTCCCGGTACGGGAAAGACCGTCATGGGGTGTGCAATCATCGCTCAGCGTTCGGTCCCCACCGCAGTGATAGTTCCATCGAGAGAGCTAGTTACCCAATGGCGCCAAGCCCTCAGACAATTTCTTCCAGACGTCCAAGTTGGGCAATACTCAGGCACCAAAAAGAAGCTAAGCGGAGTGATAGACGTTGTTACAGCTCAGTCCATTAGCCGTAGCGATTCCAAGACTGACTTTCTCTCCAGCTATGGCCACATCATCGTTGACGAATGCCACCGAGTCGGTGCTGCCGGATTAACCAACGTTCTAGCCCACCTCAACGTTCGTTTCATGCTCGGTATGACCGCGACTCCTTACCGCTCCGATGGCCTCGATAAGCTGCTTCCCCTGACCTATCCGCCATATCGTCGAGCTCGAACGCCCCGGACGCCGCGATTACGTAGTCCACAACACCGAGTTCACTTACGACTCCCCTTACCTGTTCTGGCCCGACCTCGACACCGCCCTGGCAGCGGATGAGCACCGCAACCGCCTCATCGCCGATGTCATCACGCAAGCAGCGCAGGGCGAGCATACTGTCCTCGTCTTAGTGAAACGACGCGAACATCTCGCTGCCCTCAACGCCCTGCTTACCGACGCCCCCTTCCCCGTCCTTCAACTGCACGGCGGTCAAAAGGCAAGCGAGAGGCAAGCCGTCCGTGAACAACTCGCCACAACACCGCATTTCGTCCTTTTAGCTATGTCCCAGGTGGCTGGCGAAGGCGTTGATCTTCCTGCACTGGATACTCTTGTGCTGGCCGCCCCAGTTAGTTTCCGGGGCGTGGTCATTCAGCAGGTTGGCCGAGTCACTCGCGATACCAATGACAAGGAGAGCATCTCTGCCACCGTGCACGACCTTCTCGATGCCAACGTCCCTGCCCTCGCCGCAGCCTTCAGAAAGAGAAGCTCGACCATAGCCAAGCAGGGGTTCACTCGCAACAACGGTTAGAGCTGCCCCATTCATGACCGATTGCTACTGGATTAGAGGCCGTGCACATTACAGCGCCCGCCCTGGAGTCCTTGAAAAGTCGCGTTCAAGGTATTTCATGGGCAGTATTGAGGTCCTGTCCAAAACCTCCTGGACTCCATGCCCAAAAAGTCTCTAGACATAACAGTCCTAGCCTTAGTATGTTATGTCCATAGGGCTTTTGGACATGGAGTCCGGTGTCTTTTTGGACACGGAATCCATGGAGGTCTTGGACACTTCTAGCGGTTTATGGTTGTGGCCTGCGTTTGGGCCGGGGTTTGGATAGTTTCGGGTTCATCCGTGGTGGTTGGCGGTGTTTCATTCCTTCAACGAGGTTGATGTTGATCTGGCCACCTGGTGGCCTGTGGTTCAACGTGATCGGCAGTGGCACGCTGAAGAGGAATTCACCGTCATGGGCTGTGTAGAACTCCGCAACGTTATCGGCTGTGACTGTGGAGTAGAGTCTGCGGTTTTTAAACCTCAGACCAATGTAGAGACCGAAGCCGCACACGCGTACAACGCCGTCTTTGCTTACGCAGAGTTGGTCTGGGATGCCCCAATGGTTTGTTGATTGTGTCGTCGGCGCCGTTAGTGTTGGGGTATCGGTGGGAGGTATGCCTTGCAAAGCTGCCCTGTCATCGGTGCTGGCCTCGTGTGAAGTTGCCGCTTCCGCGGGGCCGTTTAGCTTTTCGGATACAGCTTGTGGGTTGTGTGCCTGGTTGTAGGCGACTATGCGGGCCCAGACCTGCTCGGGATCGAGTGGATGCTGAGGTGATGGTGCCTTGGGGAAGGTATCGAAAGCTTGGCGTGGGGTGATGTGCATTTTGCCGATAAGCAGTGATTGGTGCCGTCGTCGTTCGTTGTAAACCTGGCGATATTCAGCCAGATATGTGTTGACCTCAGCAAGGCTGACTGGGTGGCGTGCATCGAGGAACTGGGTCAACGTGCGGTGAGAGCGTTCGTCTTTTCCCTGGGTTGTCGGGGCGAAACCAGCAATAGCAAGAACACCTTGGCTGGCGAGCCAAGTTTCAGTAGCAGAGAGAAAGCCACGGTGGTAGGTGGCGAACGCATCGCCATTGTCGGAAAGGATTTCTTGAGGTTTGCCGTAGGCGGCGAACGCTGCGGCCAGGACGGCGCGCGCATCAGTACCGTTTTCTGGCAGATGGGCCTGACCCCCGGAAAGTAGACACGTCGGGGGTCAGGCCCAAGTGCTCGTCGAAGAATGATGGATCCAGCTGAGCAAACGACTCTTTGGTGATGCTCAGGTCCGCAATCAGTGTCTTAGTTTTGGCAATATCCCGGTTGGAGCACCCAACGCCGCAGAGATGGCAGCATAGCTCCCCCATCTAAGCACATTGCCATGATGTCTTTGAAGTTGGCCATGAAAGGCACTCCTTAAGGTCATGAAAGGTGATGACGCGCCGGCACAGGTTGCGCCAACGCCACCTATACAATGACCGAAAACAGGGATCCCTACCACCTATCCGGAAAACCCCTACCAACTACGCGGATTACCCCCACCAACTACGCCGAAACGGCAATGCGGTCATGACCTCAAAATTTGCTCCCCTACTCGCCTCGTCATAACCGCCAAACCAGCTCCTACACGAATATATCCCGCTGCTCGTGCGAACAGCGATCAGCAGTAACGACGAACATTTTTAGCCGCGGAACAACGCAATCGTGCGGCGCTCGTCCAGGATCTACGTACCAAAGGTACAGATACCCGTGATATCGAGGTTAAGGCCGCGACGTTGGGTGTGCGCCAGTCCATGGTAGCGGTAGGGTTACCGCACTCCGGCTGAAGTCGAAGCCAAATTTTGGGAACACCACCCCGGCCAAGCGATGATGGAAATCAAGGCACAAGCCTAGGAACAAACCCAGGGCACTTCACACCCAATGTATTGCATCAATCCACAGTGATAGATATTCAAGCATTACTCTCAATCGGCCACACCTCGCTTGGATCAGCGAAGCGTTCCACATTCCATCGCTCAGGTCTATGCGGATCTTCTTTCAATCGCGACAACAAGCTTTGGTCCGACATACCCAACAGCTTTCCGAGTGATATTCGAATCAGCGACTGTGCAATATTTGCCACGTCGCTCTTTTCAAATGGAACTTTTTCCTCAACAGCGTTTCCGTTAGGAGTGGGCTTCTTATCCGAATGTTTGATCAAGTTATACAGCTCTGACATCCGATCAATCCATACCGTCTTCTGCTCTGTCGTCATGGCAATTCCGGCGAACTGGGCTACGCGACTACAGTTAGATTTTGCTCCGCGTCCTTTGTATTTCCATTCAATTTCCAGCCGAAGAAGATAACCCGCCAAAGCGTCGATGATACTTCCCAATATGAGTATTCTCCCGTCAAGCGAAATCTCCGATCTCCTTAAAAGCGCTAAGGGTTTAACGACTCGACTCAAATCAGAATCGGTTAGGAATTCAAACCAGCGTTCAATGCCTTTCTGTCCAAGCTCATCAAATGGAAACAAATGAAAATACTTAGCTGCTCGCTCAGGCTCGCGAAGGTCTAATCCGTACGGTTCTAAGGGATACCATCTGGTTGGGCTGCTGGCTTGGAAAGTCACTCTGAGCTGGACGATTTCTTCAAGCTCCCATTCTGAAATGATGAGCAGATCTCGCAATCCTGATATAGCTGCCATAGCGTCGGACCAAGTAGCACGTCCGTATCCGCAAAACTCACTTCTACCAATTGATCTAAAAAGCACTCTCGGACCAAGATGGGTGAGTGTCCCAGAGTCGTTAACATTCGCGTCCGACCACAGTCGCAACCTCCCTAGTCCTGCAGCTTTTAGCTCAAAAGGAGGGTTGGCAATAACCTCTGTTTGAAGCTCAATTTTATCTGGGCCGACGTCATCGAACGATCGGCGCGAAGCTAGCGCAGCTCGGCCCATCCAATTAAAAAGACCGGAAATCTCCCCATCAATCCTCTGGTAACCGCCATTGTTTCTAAAACTATAAGTTCCCAGAATCACAAACGAAGCTTCACAGCGGAGTAATTCTCGATGCATATTAGAGTTTTGCGTTTGCCCCCAAAATCTCACCCCATATAAGGCTGCGTTTCCGTCTTTGCTCGCAAAGGACAAGAATTTAGGAGCTGCTGCGTTGGAAAAATCCACGAATGAGTTCAGCCGTGATGCGCTTCCCTCCCTCGGAAAGAATGCGCTTTTATCCTCTTCTCTAGCCAAGATCTCAAGTTGAATATTTCCCCGCGCAGTTCTGCTCAGAACAGCAGGAATCCTCTGCGCATTTTGCGCCCGCGGATCCCAAGTTTCTCCCCACCAAGGCTCTCCCTTTTTCAGTTCTTTCACGGAAACTGTCCTTCCGACAAAAAATAGGTTTGATTACGGTTCACCACAAAATAATCAGACGACACGCCGCCAGCAATGCTCCGGCAAAACAATGCGACCTGCAGTTGAAAATTCGTCGTCAAAGACAGAAGTGCGATCAGACACCAGCCGTCCCCTAGCCCACCTTGGGGTACACCGGACAGTGCTTGTCTAGCACCAAGAAGTCGCTAGACATCACACATCTAGCTCAGGAGTCGGCATTACATTACGGTATATCGCGAGAGGCAAGACACTTATCGCAGGCCATTTTGGAGCAGCAACAAAGCCAGAGTGTGCCAAAACTAAGCCAAAGCTCGCGATCATTTTGTCCAGTACGCGCCGGTCGAGCTGATCATTCTCGACAGCTTTTGTTGCCATCGAGTCCAACTCGGAAATCCAGGTTCCTAAGGCGTGATTTTTGTCCTTTTCAGTTGGAACAGCAGATATTTGCATCAAAGTTGTAAGTTCTGCAGGACCAGGACCAACTTGGCTTAATATAAGCTCTCGACGAGTCGGGCCGAATCCAAGATCATATGGGAGCTCACCAACAAACATTCCATCATTCGCATCGTCGCCATTAGGCCAAATTGAAACGGTAATAGATTCGCCGTAAAGCGATCGGATCTGATCCAGCATTGCTTCAAAAGCGTTTTCAAAGCCACTCCCAAAGTTCTGGTCCAACTTGGACATAAGCTCCAGGATCGTCGCGATGTCGGATATTTGAGTCATTGCAGTTACACGAAGCAGCATTCCGGGCTGAAGTCGAGATCGAACTTTTCCCCTCAGCCATTTCTTTCGGTTAGCCATCAAATCCGAAATATCGGCCAACATATCGAGAGCTTGCGCTGCTTCCTCCAACTGGGATACATGCAGATCCGCAAGTGCGAGAGTTTGCGCCTCGCTTTGTCCCACTTCCGACTGCCCGCTAAAAATTTTCGCCAAGTTTGCGCTTAGGCGCTTCGACCTCGATTTTGATTGAGTCTCAGACTCCGGCAATCCATCAGCAAATTGAGCCAACAAACTACCAACGCGTTGACGATCCACAAAGAGATAGTCGCGGACATCTGGAACATTTGACTCGGGTAAAGAGTTAACCATAAGGGCAATTCTAACTGCAGTTCTACGCGCTCTGAAGCCGAATTGAAGAAGATAGAATTGCCGGATGGATATCCTCTCAGATTGCTTAAGCTGGTGGACCGCAGACCGAGTTGGCGTTCTCATCAATGCTCTTCTTGCCCTTATCGCGGCGATATCCCTTTGGATCGCGCGTCGCTCACTAAAACTCAATCGACAGATCAATATAAACGCGAACCGTCCCATGATGATGGCGGAAAGCCTTCCACCAGATTACGCGGAGGAGACACTTCGCTTTATGGTGTCAAACCGGGGAAAGTCAGTCGCCAAAGACGTTCGCGTCAAATTCAGACCGGTATTGCCTACTGTAGACCCAGAAAAATTATTCGATACGGCACGAGGTCATCGAAGGTCTGCAGTTCAACGGGTAAATACCGTGTTTGCCGAAAGAGTATTTTCCACGTGGGTGCCCGGCTATCAGGTCGACGTTGCTTATTGGGTACAGCCAAAGGGAAAGCTTATCGAGAACCAGGAAATGGTCGATTCTGCCGAAGGTGTTCCTGCAGTGCAGTTCGTTGTTCTGGAATATAAAGACGAGCTCGGAAACCAATACTCGGAAGAATACGAACTCAACGCGCACGGCGCTTTGGGCCTAGATTTCAGGACCCAGACTTCAACCATTAATAATGAATTTGACTTCAAGAAGCAGCTCTCAAAAGACCTACGAGCTAACGCCCATATGCTCGGGAGAATCTCACGCAAGCTCTAGAGCCCCCGCCACAACGAATGCGTTATCCGCAACCGCTTTGAGACTGCCTCCATCGCCGTCGATATCGCCATCTCCGTGGCTTTATCGCAGGTTCCGTCCTCTCCTTGTTCAGCCTCACCAGGATAGGAACCGTCTTCTCCCTCCTGGGCAGCCTCGCCATGGCCGCCCGCCCCGCCATCCACTTACGCCGCCGCATGTACCTGCAAAAGATCGGCGCTGACCGCGCGGACACGGACGAGGAAGGCTCCTACTACTAAGCCTTACTTACCCGCGGGCACAGTAATGACCTGCACCCCAAGGTCACGAATCTGCGCGAGGATCTCCGCTGGCGCGTCCGTGGTCGTGACCAGCTGATGCAAATCCTCGATATCGCCAAATCGAAACGTCGAGACGTGATTGAGCTTGCGCGGCGCCACGGCCAAGATGCGTCGCGTGGCCGCGCGCATCGCGGCGCGTTTATTCTCCGCATCGTCATACGTCGTCGTCGCCAGCCCGTGTTCCAGCGACGTCGAACACGACCCCAGCACCACCACGTCTGCGCGAAACTCCCGCAAGGCGCTCGCCACCGCGACGCTGGACAACGCCAGCGTGTCCGGTTCGACCTCCCCACCCGGCACAAAGATATTTGCTCCCGGCTTCGCCCCGAGCGCCGCCGCAGAATGCAGGCTCAGACACATCGCCGTAATGGGCCGGCCAGCCAGCCGCTGCGCAATGGCTTGCGCCGTCGTGCCGTTGTCAAAAATGACCGCGTCGTCATCGCCAATTAACTCCGATGCCGCCCGCGCAATCGCCGCCTTCGCCCCCGGGTCTTCTGCCTGCCGCACCCGGAAAGGCTTAGGCGTCCCGCGCCGCTCGACCCGGCGTGCCCCACCATGCGTGCGCACGAGCAACCCCAACTCTTCCAACTCAGCAAGGTCCCTGCGGATCGTTACCGCCGCCACTCCAGTGAGCTCCGCCAGGTTCCGGATGCGCGTTTCCCCCGGCCGATCGATCGCGCGCATGATCACTTTATGTCGACTTTCGCGTTCCATGCGCCCATTCTTGAGCGTTTCACGGAACCTGTCAAGGTCACTACACCCGCAGTTAGCGCACCACACGCGGCAAAAATCCAGGTCACACACCCCCGTCAACGACCAGCCCCACCCGCTCGCAGTGATCATTTCCGGCGAGCGAACGCTCACCTACATTAAGCATTGTCACACCAAGTGGCCCCAGCAAGACCCCAGGAGCCCGACCACATTCAGCTCAACCCCACGCAGAAAGGATACGACCATGACACCCCGCACTATCGCCAGCCCACGCACCACCCGCCGCACAAACTACCGCCGCACGAGCCCTCGCTATGCCTCCAGCACCTCGAAACTGGCACGTCTGCGCGAGTGGTTCTACAACACCGGACTCGAACGTACCGGCGCCGTGACGTTCACGCTCTTCACCGGCGACACCGAGTCCCGCTAACCGCGCCCCCTTCTTGGCGGCGCCAGTAAACGATCTGCTCGATAACATGCGCCACGGCGCCGTCCCCATCACCCTTGCCACGCTCATAATCAACGGCATCGGCGAGGAGCTCTTCTTCCGCGACGTCGCCCGCCACGAGCTAGCCCGCATTTGGTCACCCACGCGCCAGCCCTTTGCATCACTGATTGCGCTGGTAGGCCTCTACATCGCCGTGACCGCCACCATGGGCATTCCCCTACTGCTCGTGGCATCCGTACTCATCGGCGGCATCGCCGCACTCGAAGCCCGCCGCGCCGGCAACCTCATCTCCGCCACCACACTCCACCTCGTCTGGAGCACCGGCATGGCGTTTCTGCTACCACTATTTATCAACTAGGCAGGCACAACAAGAAAGGGCACATGCTTGGCGACGCAGCGCAAATGCCCTCTCCTTCACAGTTACCGTTTAGCTAGTTTTCACAAGCTACGCCGTCACCATCGCGATCGAGATCAGAGCTGTAACCAGGATCTCCCGCATAGATCGGGGCTGCACCAGCGGCGACGTGGGCTGAGAATCTGAATCTTCGAGAGAGAAATGAATGTGTTCTCAGATTACAATTCTCTCTATGCGTTGAGTGTTTAGGAAAACTTCTCCTCATACTTCGCCATAATCGCCTTCAAGTCTTCGAACAGTCCCGCACCGTACTTCTCGTGGCGCAGGCCAAACTCAACGCTAGCCGGGATGAAACCGGCAGGGTTCCCCAAATCATGACGAATGCCGTCGTGCACTACGACGTGAACGGGTTCGCCATCTTCGATGAGTAGCTCGATGGCATCGGTAAGCTGCAGCTCCCCACCTTTGCCTGGCTTGATTCGGCGGAGGGCGTCAAAAATCTTCCGGTCCAACAAATAGCGGCCGGTGGCCACCAAGTTGGAAGGTGCTTCTTCATCCTCAGGTTTTTCGACCATGCCGACAACGCGCTTCACGGCACCGTTGTCTGTGCCGGCGACATCGAATACTCCGTAGTTGGAGACATCCTCCGGTTCCACTTCAACGGCAAGAAGGACGGATCCGCCACATTGCTCGCGGACCGCCATCATTTCTGCAACTGCAGTATTCGGTTCGATGACGTCGTCGGGAAGCATGACTGCAAAGAAGTCCTCATCATCGTCCAAAACAGATTCAGCTAGCCCGACCGCGTGGCCAAGGCCTAAAGGCTTTTCCTGTGGCACGGAGATCGGCTGGATGATTTGAGCAGCTCGCTCAACCTTCAGCGCTTGTTCTTCCTTGCCGCGCTCACGCAAGGTTTGCGCCAACTCAGGAAACTGATCAAAGTGGCGCATCACTTCTTGTTTCTTCGGCGAGGTAATTATCGCGAGCTTCTGTGCGCCAACCGACGCCGCTTCTTCCGCGATGATCTCAATACCCGGGGTATCCACCACGGGTAGGAGCTCTTTGGGAACAGTCTTCGTTGCCGGAAGGAACCGTGTTCCCATACCTGCAGCGGGGACGACAACGGTTCGAATTCCCGCTGTTTTCGTCGTTGGTTGAACAGCGGTGTCAGTGTGCTCCGAGTTTTCCATACGCTAAACCTACACGTTTAGACCTCGAACAATGGGCAAACGAGGCCAATGAAAGATGTTGTGGGGCCACCGGGGCTCAAACCCGGGACCAGCGGATTATGAGTCCGCGGCTCTAACCGACTGAGCTATAGCCCCCAAACGCCGAGCAAGCCGACGCTTTAAAGACATGCTACATCAGGCTATTCGTGGCCAATTCCATTGCCTCGACGTTGCCTTTCCGCCAAGCATTTCCTCACGAAAGTACATGCTCAGGGGTGTGACCCACTGAACAATTAGTAGGAATAATTTGTTCCCGCTTCTTTTTTGGAAATTAGATCCCAAACCCCCAAACCTCGTACAATCATATTTAGTTTCAACCCAACCAGCCCCCCCTCAGGAGAGTATTGATGTCCAGTCTTAATGTGGCGTTCGTCGGCCTTGGCTATATCGGATTGCCCACCGCAGTCGTCATGGCCAACTCTGGGGTGAACGTGGTCGGCGTTGATGTCAATACGGTGAATGTAGAAAAGATCAATCGCGGTGAAGTCACAATCGTCGAGCCAGGTCTGCAGGAAGAACTCACTGCAGCTCTCGAGTCTGGCCGCTTCCGCGCCACCACGGAACAGGTTCACTCTGACGCCTATATCATTGCGGTCCCTACCCCCTTCACCGACAACTATGACGTCGATATGAAGTACATCTATTCGGCCGCAGAAGCGATCGCTCCTCAGCTGGTCGGTGATGAACTTATCGTCCTCGAGTCCACCTCTCCTCCGCAAACCACTGCAAAGATGGCACAGCGCATCTTGGAGTGCCGACCTGACCTCGTTGCAGACGGTGCTGAGAACCCAGACAACAAACCGGTTATCTTTTTCGCGCACTGCCCTGAGCGCATTCTTCCGGGCTATGCAATGGAAGAGCTGCGTACCAATGACCGAATCATCGGCGGCCAAACCGCTGAGGCTACTCGTCGCGCAACCGAAATCTACGCCACCTTCTGCAAGGGCGAGCTGCTTGCTACCAACGACGTAACTGCAGAAATGGCAAAGCTCACCGAGAACTCTTTCCGCGATGTCAACATCGCTTTTGCGAACGAGCTTTCGCTCATCTGCGACAAGCTCGGCATCGACGTATGGGAGCTCATCAACCTCGCCAACCATCACCCACGCGTGAACATCTTGCAGCCTGGCCCGGGTGTCGGTGGCCACTGCATCGCCGTCGATCCTTGGTTCATTGTCGCGGCAGACCCCGAGAACTCTAAGCTCATCCACACCGCACGCAAGGTTAACGACGGCAAGCCCGCATGGGTCAAGGCTCAGGTCAAGGAAGCTATCTCCGCCACTAGCGCCCAGTCCGTTGCGGTCCTGGGCTTGACTTTCAAGGCCGACATTGATGACCTGCGTGAATCCCCCGCCCTCAACATCGCCGTCGACCTGGCCGAAGAACTCGAGGGCATCACGTTCCACGCCGTGGAGCCGAATATCAGTGAGCTTCCCAAGCGCCTCAAAGGCTTCGACAACGTCACCCTCACCGCCCTCGACGAGGCCATCACCAAAGCCGACGTTGTGCTTCTCTTGGTCGACCACAAAGAGTTCAAGGCCCTTAGCACTACTTTCCTGGAGGGGAAGACCGTGATAGACACAAAAGGCACGTGGAGTCGATTTCTGCAGTAATCTAGTGCAGTTACTCCAACCAACGGACCAGGGCTCCTGATCCTGTTAAATCGATTTTGCCGGGGAGGATTCCAGTTCCAAGTGAAACGGGTGGAGCCCAGCAACAAAAGTTCGCCGCTCCCTCGCTTCACCGGCAGAACCTTACAAGTGGGATACAACCTACGAGTCGAAATTGGCTACCTCAAGAAGAAACATCTCTGGGACAAATGGCCACGTCCTACAATGAGGAATGCTTCCCATCTGACCTCGATACATTCAAAGGCCCCCTCCAGAGCACACCACTCTCGATGCAAGCAGCATAACGGGATCAACATAGTATCACTCCACAATTCTTAAAGATTGGCCCGTTAAGAAATTTGACCCTCCTATGCTTTACAGCAAAGAAGTAGCCCAAAGGATGAGAGAGTTTTGCCAACGAAGATCGGGCCTGGCCCCCGGAAAGTGGACACGTCGGGGGTTAGCTATGCTGCTTTGGTCAGTGTAGCTGATGTGAGTGCTTCGAAGTCATCGGGAGCTAGAAGGTTGCACCACGAGTGTCGCCGGCGCGTGTTGTAGCGCATGCACCACCGGAAGACTTCCTGCCGGCAGATAATGGGATTGTCAAAGACTTTCCTATCACGCAAGACTTCCCGCTTTAAGGTGGCGTTAAAAGATTCTGCTAGGGCGTTATCCGTGTCATATGCGAGTTTTTGGTACCGGTGTTCTGGGGACTCGGTACTGTCGTGTTCCGAGTAGTTGGTACCGGGCCGAGGGGTGCGACGGCCCGGACCGTTAGTCTTACTCGTCTGGGGTGGTCGGTGCGGTGGCTTTGCGCATGTCGAAGTCTCCGATATGGATTCGGTGGCCGTTGTTGAGGCGGCTTACGAGTGAATC